>Ga0208015_1000473_pt1 | contig 21064 bp, 37 predicted proteins | sample 26BtaG_FD_184101 | JGI IMG/M metagenome (GOLD analysis project Ga0208015, IMG submission 184101) | Marine viral communities from Cariaco Basin, Caribbean Sea - 26B_WHOI_OMZ_CsCl (SPAdes) (version 2) | ecosystem: Environmental > Aquatic > Marine > Oceanic | place: Caribbean Sea: Cariaco Basin...
AATTTTTTTATTTTTTTTTTGTTAAAATAAAGAATAGGTGGTTGTGATGGTAAGATATTTCATACTCGTTAAAAAAAAGACTGATCGTAACTGGCAAGGAAGTATTCCTGTAAGAGCTGGAGTTCCTTTAAGTACTATTAGGACTCAAGTTCGTAAGAATCTTAAAAAGAGTGCTTCTGCTAAGATAGTTACTGATAAACAATTACGTTCTTTAGCTCGTGGTTTGCGTTCTAAGGGAGTGAAAACTCCTGTTAGGCGTTCTTCTAAAAAGGGTTCTCGTAAGAGGGGTTTGGCTTTAAAGAGGGCTAGAAGGGCTAAAATGCGTGTTAGAAGGAGGAGATGATTTGTATGGCTCGTGTTAAAGGACATTTGAGGAAAGTTCCTGGAAGGAGAAGGAAGGTTCGTGTCAGAGGACATAATAGGAAATAAGGTAGTTTATGATCTCTACCCCGAGTAATTTGTTATTTCTTGCGGGGTTTAATACCCCGTTTTTTCTTAGTTTTAAGCCTTAATTCTAGCCCTTTATAAAGCTAATAGAAAGGTTTATATAGTTACTTACTTTCTTAGTTACTTAGGTGATAATATGCGTACAATTAACGAAACATTCACAGATGAAGAATACGATCAACTAAACAAAGCCAAAGGAGAAAAAACATGGCACGATTTTATAATGGAGGCGGTAAAAAATGATGAAACTTTTTGAATGGGTTCTTTTCTTCATAGTATACGCAATAATATTCACAGTATTGCCTTTTAGCGGACTTTTTGTAATAAAACATTATGAAAATATAGGGTTACCGCTTAGCATAATCTTTTTAGGATTTGTAACTATAGGAACACTATTGTTAATGCACTTAACAATTCCAAAAGGAGTTGATAACAATGTCTAATCTTGCTGCTATTCGTTGGTTTTTTGAAGTGTTAAACCAAGAGTATGGTGGAAGACTAGAGAGGCGGTATAAATGCGACAGACTAGTTTAGACACTTACGGCGTTCTTATCGATTCAGGAAAACTTGCTGTTATGGAACAGTGGGTTTATGAAACAATGAAATACTGCTTTGAAGGCAATCCAGTAACAGCTAAAGAAATAATGCAGTATTACGGTGTTACTGATCCTAACCACGTAAGACCAAGAATAAGTGATTTACAAAAGAAAGGATTAGTGGAAGCTCATGGAAGGATAGGCAATCAAATGCTATGGAAGGTGATAAAATGAGAGAGAATCGTTGTAACCTAACTGAAGTTACTGAGATACAAGATCAGAACACTAACAACTTGATTATAAGCAACAAAATTAATCAGTTGTTTAGGCATATAGCAGATTTACAAATAGCAATTAAGGAATTGGGTGAGAAAAACAAATAAAAGTTTTTTTTTATTTTATTTTTTTACCACCGTGACCTTTTGGGGTGGTGTCTTAAATCGAGTAATTAGCAAAAAAAACTCAAAAAAGGAATACTCCGCTTTCATAGAATTGGTGTAAAAAAAATAAAAAAAAATAAATATATATAAATAAATAATAAAGGTGATTAAAATTAGCTATTACCATACACAAAGAAAAGCATTATTAGCATTAGAAACAATGATTAAAAGCCAAAAAAAAGGCATAGAAATGAACAGAATTTACTATAATCTAACGATTTCTTACCCTATTTCAGAAAAAAGTATAGAGAAAAGGATAAAATTGTTGCAAGATCTTGACTTAATTTCTGTCAAGGATGGTGTTGTAACTTGGAAGGGAGGTCAAAAAAATGGTTGAAAAAAAGCAAGAAAATCTCATAATTGAGGTAAAAAATGTTGAAGAAGCCAACAAAATTGATGCAAAACAGTATCGTTTTGAAAGATACAGCGAAACTCGTGATGTGTACATTTTTGTTAAACGATCTAAACCTTTAGAGTGATTTATGCTCAATTTATCGCCTCGATAGTTTGAGTGGTGTATAGGTGGCAGCACCAAAAGAGTAAGGGTTTTGGTAATACCCCTTTCCTTTACTCAATGCCACCACCAAAATACTTGAGGGAAGAAAATGACTGAAGAATGTTTGATTGTCGAAAAGAGTGTTGAAAAGGGGATGAAACATATAGAAGCCGTTGCTATGCCTTTTCAGAGGAGTTTTAAGATAAGCAAGGCTAATATGAAAGAGGCATTAATGTATTGTTCACAAGAAACAATTAGATTAATGGGTTTGAGAGCAGGGTTGTGCCCTGTGAGGTAAACAGTTTATCACTACAATACGTCGGACATGCTATGTGATAAGAACACTCGGTGTGAAGGCATGATACAACACCTGCTGGTTCGAATCCAGCCAAACCCAATAAAATAAAATGGAGTTGATAAATGATGAAAGAAAAGGAAAATTTGAGTAAGGAGTCTGGTGTTTGGTCTGTTGGAAGTAATTATTTTATTCGGACAGTTACGATGGCTTTATGTGGTAAACTCACGAAAGTTACTAACAAAGAGTTGGTTCTTGAATCAGCTTCATGGGTTGCTGATACTGGCAGGTTTGCAAATTTTTTGATTACAGGCAAACCTGATGAGGTTGAGCCTTTTCCTAAAGGCGAGGTCATTGTTGGGAGAGGTGCTTTAATTGATGCGACTATTTGGAAACATAATTTATTGACTGAACAAAAATGAATCAAGCAATTAGTAGGACTGGTTTTGACTGTCCATTGTCAAGGTCATGGTCAGGGTCAGGGTCAGGGTCAGGGTCAAGGTCAAGGTCAGGGTGGTCAAGGTCATGGTCAGGGTCAAAATAACTTAAAGAGGGTTTGAGGGAAGAAAATGAAAACTTGTAGATTGTGTGAAGAAGAAATCAAAGGACACCCAGCACTACACAAATGCAAAAACAAAGGGGTTGAGGGAAGAAAATGAGCGAAGGATTCCACAAAATGCATTTAGATGAGGAAGGTGTTAAGACTGATAGCTTTACTGTAAGGCTTAATCCTAAAGAAAGACAGCAATTAGAAGCTGATAAAGCCATTATTGAGCAGCCTAAAGACAGCACAGCAATAAAACAATTAGCTTCTATTGGCTCAAAAGTAATACATGATGATTTACAAGCTGAAATATTGGCTGTTTTATTTAAAAACAAGAGAAATAACAAGCGTCAAGGAATTGTAGATTTTGAGTAAGATTCAAACAAATGTGATACAAAAGCGAGAAAACTGTGACACAAAAGTATTCAACAAGCCAGATTGTAACATTTAGAAGGTGATTAAGAATGAATGTTCCTAAAATCATGTTATATTGGTCTATTCCTTTAATATTCTTTGGTGCTTTACTTGATGTTATATTTATAGAATCACACTCGTTTAAAACATATTTACGTATTTGTACTTGGGAGTTCATGATTTTTTGGACTGGAATATATACTGGTTATTGGTTTAAAAGAAAAGAGTTGGTCGGTGTAAATGAATGAAAAAATTATTAGAAATAATAAAGAAAGCTCACAAAGGAATATTTCATTTTGGAAAAGCAAGTCTAACAATGACAATAATAAGTTTTGGTTGGCAAGTACTTATATACGATTTATTAAACCTAAAAGTATTATATATGTTCTTCTTCAACGTACCATTATTCTTTATGATAAGGTATTGGGTATATAAGAAAATAGGCGGAGGAAGATTTGGAAGATACAAAGAAAATGGGTGATTAATATGAGGTTATGTCTAAGGTGTGGTACTTACTATGAAGGAGATTATTGTGATACTTGCTGGGGTTATATGAGATGATCTTCTTTAAGAAAAAAAGGTTAGAAAAAAGGTTAGGTAAAGAAAGTTTGTTTGCTGTATGCTATAATTGTAATAATCGTTTTGTATTCTTTCAAAATATAAATCATATAGATCATATTAAGTGTAATGAATGTAAATATAAAATAAAAAAAGATTATATAATAAACTTAATGGTGGTGAAACAATGCCTGGAGGAAAGAGGGGAAAAAATTGGTGGTGTCCTAACGGATGCGGAAAAAGCATAATATATATGCACAATAGTAGTTATCAATGTTTTAGGTGTAAAAAAATATTTAATGATAAGAAAGGTGTTGATTAATGGATTTGGGTTTCATAAGCGATTTTTTGAGTAATTTTGTTACTTACGTGGTTAGTTTATGGTTAGGATTTATTGTTCCTATAATTGAGTGGTATAATGAATTACCAGTTTGGGTACATATAGTAATTATTATTTTAATATTTATGATAGCTTTTTATATGTTAGTTTGGATTAGGATAAACTCTGATGAACTATCGTATTATTAGTTCTAGTGTTTATGTTTAATTCAAAACTAGGAGTTTGGTTTTTTTTTATTAAATTAGTATTGCAGATATAGCTTGTAGCCATATCTTGTTTAAGGTATATTTCACAAGCAAGTTCTTCAGCTAAACTAATAACTTGTTGGTTGTGCATTTGACTTGCACTATACCAACCTGCAACAAAACAAAATGTACACAAAAGCCATAACATCCATGCTTGTTTAAATATTTCTTTAAAGTCCCATTTACTAGTAAGCCATTCTGGGGGATCTTGTTTTTTCATTAATATTTGCCATATGTTATAAGCTCCCCTAATAGGATCTATTACTAGTTCTTCCCATAAGAACTTAAACAGTTTTTTCATCATTACCTTCTTCATTAGTTGTTTCTTCAGCGGTTATTTCTTCTGTTTCTTCAACAAGGTCACTTCCTTGTATTTCTTCCATGCAAAGGTTTGATGCTATGTCAAATACTGTTTTTGCTTCTACGTAGGTTAGTCCTTTGTTCTCTACTAGTATTTCTATTAGTTGTTCTGAGTATTCTGCAAGGCTTACTTCTTCTTGTGTTTCTTCTTTATTCGATTTCATTTTTTTCCTCCATTTGTTTAGTTCTTTTATCTATTAGTTTTTTAAAGTATTCTTCTTGGTATTTTCTTATGGTGTAACCCCAAGCTATACTGAATAGCATTACTGCTAGTATTATAATTGTTATGCTTATGTAGTCGTATGTACTCCATTGATCTATAGCTAGTATCGTATTAATCACCTATTAAGATTGTTTTTTACCATTATCGGAAGATAATTTTATGTTTTTTTCTTTACTGCCAATTTGCGGACGGTGGAATGGTTTTCGGTTTTTTGGCATTTTTTGAAATTTCTTTTCATTTTTGTACTCAATAATGTACTGATTAACCGTTTGTTGAGGAATATTAGCCTGTAAGGCTATATCCTTCTGTTTAACACCATTATCATACAATCCACGAACTAAATTAACTATTATTCCCCTATAATCACGAGCAAACACTTGACCACCAGCAAACTTAACACTCGATCTTTCACCATGCTTAATAAAAGAATCTATATCATGCTCGTAATCAATACGTTTACTCTTAAGATAATCCTTACCCTCCAACAAATCTAAAGGAGAAGTACCATAAGTGCTTATCTTCTGAAAACCATAAGGACGCTTTTTAGCATACTCAAAAAACACGTTATAACCCTTAGCACGTTGATAATGAGTCTTTATTTCCTGCAAAATAAATTGTTTCTTCTTAGGCATATCACGAAACACATAAGCAGTACCCCAATTAGGCAAGAATATAAGAACGTTTAATTTCCTAAATATGTACGTTGGGATATCAGATATATCAGTAGCACATATAGAAAAAAATATTTGTTGTTGCCTCCACTTACCAACAATATTTCTTAACATAACACCTTCAGCACTACTAAAATGGTGACCCCCATCAGGCTCATCTAATCCTATACCTTTCATTGCACGATTAGTAGGAATCTCTTTAAGTTTCTTAGCAAAAGGCAAAAGTTTAGTATGTATCCTATCATGAGTAATAGTAGGATCTAAAAAATACAACAAATTCTTTAAAAAAGTACTCTTACCACTACCACCAATTCCAACAATACCATAAGATTGAGTGCCTAACTTTTTTACTTTGTAAAAATCATCCAATAAACGATAAGCAAACAAAGGATCAATAAATTGAGTAAAATTATCACCTAAAACTTTATACCTATTATCATAAAACTTAATAAACTTATTAGCTCTTTTATCACCTACTAATTCTTTAAACCTTTCTAAAACATTCTTTCTATGTTGTAAATAATCTACCACCATTCTGTTTCATATTCCTCGTGTTTTTTATCACTTAATAATAAATTATGATCGTTAGCTATTTGTAAAACCCTATTTTCTAGTTTAGAAATAAGGTTAAGATAAGAATAATACTTTTTTACGTCAATAACACTCTTTCTTTGACCTGGAGAACCAACCAATTTAGTAATCTTACCAAGTTTACGAAAACTTTTACAAACAGTTTTTATTGATTTCTTCTCTTTTGGTGAAGCTTTAGCACAAATAATAGTATTCCAAGCAGTTAAAATCTTAGCATTCCACTGTTTTATCATAACAATATTAACATCTTGCCTACTTTGAGAACCCAAAAACTGAATATTTCTTACTAACCTATGTAAATCTTCAAGTGTTGCCTGATCACTACTCCAACGAGTTTGAGTAATCCTAGAATCCTTTTTTTCAACCATTTTTTTTTAAACTTATCCTAATAATCCTTTCTAAAGGTATTAAATCCTTATCATCTAAAGTAATACCAAAATCAGTTACTTCAGTACAAACACCAGATTTCATACTAACACCGCTTTTATCGTCAAAAATAACAGTTATTTCACGATTTTCAACATTCATTAAGATAATCCTCCATGCCAATACCAAACCAAAATATTAAAATAAAGTAATAAGTATATAATATTTACTAAATATTTTAAAAAATATTATATAGTAGAATGCTAATAAACTATTTTTATGGTTGAAAGACAATTTCTCAAAAGGCAATACATACCAAGAGCAAGAGATATTACAAGAACTACAACACAACAACCACAAAAACCAACATATCAATCATATAAAGCACCACTTAAAGAATACATACCAAGACATGATAATAGAATAGAAGAACAATCAGTAGATCAATACACACCTTTTGAAAGAAGAATACTACCTGATGGTATAGTAGAAGAAATAACTCGTAATGTATACACCGCATATAGTGGTAGAGGAAATATTACTAGCATAAAAAGAGTTTACGTACAAAAAAGAGTAACAATAGACACTAAAACAGGTCAAAGAACAGAACAAAAATATGGAGTTGTTAGTTCTGGAAGAAAAAGCAAAATAAAGCTTGAAAGCACTAAAACTTTTGTAGGAGAACAAATAATCAGTCAAAGAGAAGGTAGTTTTGATAAAAGTCAAGCTTTAGCTGATCTTAGAAGGATTAAACGAGAAGTTGGACAAACTAAAGATTCTAAAAAACAGCACAAATTAATTGATGAATACGTTAGAAGATCTAAACAGTATCGTAAAGAATTTAATATACCTGCAAAACCAGTGGTTTTTGGCACTTCTAGAGTTACTGATATAAGAATGGTAGGTAAAGTTTTTGAAAAACTTCCTCCAGGATATAAGGTTAAATATAAGGATGCTACTGGAAAAACAATAGTTACTGACAGAATACCAATACAACCAGTAGCGTCAATTAGAAGGCAAATATATCGTATGCAAAAGCGTCAATACGAAAAATATTATGATAGTAAAGCAGAACTTGATGCTTTTATAGATGCTTATGCTGATAAAGTTGCTCTTGGTGCTTATGAGAACTTATTAGCTAAAAGAGCAGCTAAAACAAGTAAAGAAATGGAAATACTTAATCTTCCTAAAGAAATAAGGACATGGGCATACTTTCAAACACTAATGGGTGCTAATGTTAGAGAAATACCTGCTGGAACAAGTGAAGAACTAAGAATGAGTTTAACACAACCAGTATACGTGGCAGAACCTAAACCATTAACTCGTAAAACAATAAAAGAATACTTTTTTGGTGCTATTGCAGCACTAAGCAAGTTTTTAGGTTTACCAACTAAAGAAAAGGTTAAAACAATAAAAGAAGCAGTTCCTGAAAGTGTTAAAGATATTACAACAAAAGAAGGATTAAAGAAACGTGCAGCATTACTTGGTTTAGTACCTATAGCATTAAAAGAACTAGGAACACACTTTATAGAAGGCGGTAAAGGAATATTACAAAAAGTGGTAGCTCTTGGAGAAGTAGAAGCAGCCACTAGTTTAAGAATATATGGCGGAGAAGAAGCTTATGTTGGAGAAAGAAAAGTAGAAGCTGAAAGATTATTTGCTAGTGCTAAAGAAAGATTACACACTCCTGAAGTTAAAACTGCTTTACAACTTGAAGCATTAGCTGTAGCTACTTATTTTGCTCCCGTAATAATTGATAAATTATTCAAAGTTGGTGCTGTAATTACTGGGTTACAATACGTAGCGGATCCAACAGAACAAAAGGGTAAAGAGTTTATAACTTATGCTTTACCTACAGCCATACAAAAATTTCCTTTGAAAATAAAGCAGTTAGAAATACCTATTTCTGAAACAGTAAATAAACTATTGGCTTCAAAAAAAGGCTCTGTAACAACACCCAACCTAGCTAAACAGTATTTTGGTGTTGTACTAGATATTTTTGGTGTTGAAAAACCTTTAGTGGCACTATCTAGGCTTGAAAGAATAACTGTTAAAGGTAAGAAAGTTCCTGTAGTTAGGACTAAAGAAGGTAAGTTTGCTAAAGGACAACTTAGCGGATTGCTCAAAAAATATTTTGGTTATGAATTAAGGGTTGGTGTACCTAGAGATGTTTTTGGAGATCTTATAGCTGATGTTCCTTTTGCTAAAATAGAAACTTATACAGCATTTAAAGTTTTTAGTAAAGGCATAAGATCAAAAGTTCCAAAAAAGAGTAAGTTTTTTGAATTTTTTAATGAACAAACTGGAAAAACAGATATTAGGGTTGAATTAGGACTTGATGATTTTATAGCATTTGGAGAACTAACTTTTAAGCTTGGCAAAACAAGAAGTGTTGCTTTTGCTGAAAGAAAATGGCATAAGTTTGGTCGTTTTAAACTTATTTTTGAAACTAAAACTTTAAGTCCTGCTGGAGTTAAAGCTGTAATTAAGTTTTTGAATCGTAAAGGAAAATTATTTGGTAGTTTTCCTACAAGGTCACAACTAGTTGAGTATTTACAGGAGCAATTACCTTCTGATATTGATATAACTCTTTTTAGGAATATTGATGATGCTACAGCTGCATTAATTACTGCTGAATTAGGTAAGATTTTAACTAAGATTGAGAAAAAACCTATTACTCCTTCTAAAAAAAGACCTACTTTGTTAGAGGATAGTAAAGGTACTCACGTTGTTGATATTCATACTGCTTTTGAAGATTATCCTGCTGTGGGTATTTTAGCTGAAACTGGTTTTGTTGGTGTTTCTTTTGATCAGAGAGCTGCTTATTTTGAAGGAGGATTTTTAGGTATTCGTGGAACTCCTGCTAGTGAGCAAATTGGTCGTAAAGGTGCTAGTATACTGACTCTTAGAGAGGGTACTGAAGGAGGTTTAGTTTTTGCTCCTGAAATTCATCGTGGTAAGGATTTTGCTGGTTATTTTGATGTTGGTGAGAGTCTTGCTTTAAAAAAGTTGTTTGGTGGTAGGTTATTAGCTGAACTTGAAAGGCTTAGGGCTAAATTACCTCCTGAATTGCGTACAGGCGTTAAACCAACTATAGAGGCTATTGAACAGCCTATTAAGCCTTATAAGCCTATTCCTAGCTTATCTGCTAGTGTAGCGTCTAATTACTTGTTAGTTTCTAAATATTATGGTATTAAACCCTCTGTTAGTGTTTCTAGATCTGTGTCGCCTAGTGTTTCTTTAAGTGTTTCTGCTTCTGTTTCTAGGTATTTTAGTCCTAGTATGTCAAGATATACTTCTCGTAGCGTAAGTCCTAGTGCGTCTAGAAGCGTTTCTCGCAGTGTTTCTGTATCGCCTAGTGTATCACCTAGTGTTAGTAGAAGTGTGTCTAGAAGCGTTTCTCGCAGTGTTTCAAGGTATATTAGTCCTAGTAGTTATTATTCAAATTATTACTACAAAATAACTTATATCCCAAGAATGCCTCCTCCGCCAATACCTCCAAGTAAAGAAATAACTCGTAAAATACTAGATTCTTGGAATGTTTATGTTAAAGAAAGAAAAACTAAACGATTGTTAAGAGCTAATACTAAACCACTAAGGAAAAGGTATGCTGAAGGACTAGGAGCTTACATAACAGATCATAGCACAGCAAGAACTTTTATGATAAAACCAACTAAAGGAAAGCCAGGAACTAATGCTTTTGGTAACTATTTTAGCAAGAATAGGCGTAAATTCAGAAAGCCAGTAAAGAAAGGAAGAATAATTTATACTAGCTTATTAACTATAGAAAAGAGTAAGCACTTGATTGATACTAGAGGAGAGAAGCGTCAATTAAGTGCAGCTAGAATAATAGCAAAAATAAGAAGGAGGAGATAAAAAATGGCATGGTATGTTGGAGTTGTTACCTTATATGAAAAAGGTAAAAAGAGGAGTTATGGAGCTACATCAAGACGTGTGAGTGCTAGAGGAAAGGCTCATGCAAGACAGAAACTAAAAAAGATGTTTAAGTTTAAAGATAATGTTGTTAGGGTTTCTGGAATAAAGCGTGTGCAGAAGGCGAAAAGGTAAATATTATATACTTACTAATTTATTTATTATTTTTGGCTTGGAATAAATTAGGATAGGTTCTAGGATGGCAAGGAAAAAAACTGATGATATTACAGTAGAAGATTTTGAAAAAACTCAAAATGAAGAAATAGAAGCAGGACTAGATGATGAAGATATTTCTTCAGAAGATTTTGACGGATTATATGGTGAAGATACTAGAGTAATGGATAAACACCAAGAACTACTAAGAGGACTAACAGACTTTGATCCTTACCTACAACAAAAATTTACTCAATGGTGTGGACATTACTGGGATGAAGAAAGCAAAAAATTTGTTAAAGATCCACAAATAAAACCAATACTTAATGAGCAAGGAGCTAAATTCTTTGTAAGTTTCTTACAAACATACGTTAGAGGAAACAACGTAATAACAGTATTACCAGCAGAAATATTTCGTTATTGTATGTTAGACATACTAAACACTGTTTTTGAAAGCATTGCTCAATACTATAAAGAATTTGAAATAAAGAGTGTAGCTGATCAAGGAAGATTAATGGACGAAATAGAAAATTCTGCACAACTAATACTTTCTGGGAGTGTTGGAGGAGAATATAACAAGTTCATTGGGGGTACTTACAGGGCTGGTTATCAAGATAGCATGAGTGGATTACAAGGTAACACTCAAGGTTATGCTACTCCTCCCCCTCCTCCTAATAAGAGAGGTTTGTTTAACAAACTAAAAAATGTTTTTAACTAAAAATGGTGGTATGATATGGCTATGTCATGGTTGTTTACTTTAGTAATTGTTTTTGCAATAATAATAATTGGTATTGGTTTAGGATTGTTTATTTATTCTAAAGTTAAGCCTAAAAGAGAAACTTGGTCAGCTGTAATATACCATTTGTCTAAAGCTAGAATACAAGATTTTACTAACGAAAAAGGTGAAGTTGTAGAAAGATCTTCTCTTACTAAACTTGTCCCTACAGGTATTGACTTACTAATCTATGATGGTCAAGACTATAAATTAAGAGATGCTAACTTAACTGTTGCAGGAGTTGATGCTGACAGTCTTAACGATTTCCGTAATGTAGTACCTAATAAGAAAGGAGGGAAATATTCTAGGTTTGTTGAAATACTTGTTGATGAAGGTTCTGCTACAATACTAAAGAATGGTTACGATATTGATTTAGGTAGAAAAATATGGTTGCCTATGCCTTATGATAGAGCAGCTTCTAATAGTGCTGATTATAGAGCTAAAACATTAAGGTATCAAGAAACTATGAGTAACTGGTTGAAAGCATTACCTTGGATCGGTGTTATTTTGATGGTTGTTGCAATAATGGTTGTTGGAGTTACTTTAAGTCAAGCTTTTGTTAAAGTAGGTACTACTTTAGGTGAAGAAGTTGAACAATTACGTTTTAGTATAGATCGTGCTACTGGAACTGTTAGTATTCCTTCAGAGCCTGAAGTTGATGAAGTTAAAGATTTGTCAGCGGGGTGACGTGATTGGAACTTGAAGAAAAAAACAAAAAAGTTTATTGTAATGGCTGCGGTATTTTATTAACTATTAAAAAAAGTTTTTTTGATTTTAGTAGGAATGAAAGCTTTATTGAGTTTGAGGATGGCTATTATTGTATGAAATGTGCTAAGATCAGAGTTGATGATAGAAGCATATTTGAAGGTAAAAAATAAGAAAATATTATATAGTTATTAAATAATATTTTGTTATATGACAATATTCAACTATCGAATAATGATATTTTTTCTTATTCTTTTGATTTATCCTAGTGTTCTTGCTGAATCTAATAGTTATAATTGGGTTAGGGAAGATAGTGATTATTGTTCTGAAGGTATTTGTATTGGAAGCCTTAATGTTTTGGGAAATCTTACAGTTAGAGGAGAGTATGTTAATGTTACTGTAACTAATTTTAATGTTACTAATAATATTGATGTTTTCGGTAATATTACTGCTGATTATTTTTTTGGTGATGGTAGTTTCTTAACTTATGGACATGAATTGGAATTAGCTTGGTTTAAGTGGGATAGTGATGGAGATTTCACAGGAAACACCAGTTTAAAGAACTACACAGAAAATGGACTACAAAGAAACATAAGTAGGAGTACATATAAGGCAGGTAATGGAAGCGTAGAAGGGACAACAACAAATTACCAATACGATTTATTATCAACAGTAGACGAAGTGTATAATGAAACAACTGTAGCAGCATGGTTTAAACCCCATGAAGCAATAAGTGGTGCTACAGTGATTTGGGAAAGTATAGACATGGAATTATTTTGTTTAAACGATACGGACATAAGATTAACAAGAAGCGAAGAAAGTGGAGGATGGATTGATATATATGCAAATGTTCCAGAAGGACTAGGGGGAAGGTGGACTCATGTAGTAGCTCAAGAAAACGCTAATGGAACAATGAGATTATATGTTAATGGAAAACTAAAAAACAAAACAGCACTAAGTCATACAAACCTTAATAGATGGCAAAACTTTGCGATAGGACACAGAGGAGCAGATTATAAACTAAGTGGTTTTGTAGACGATTTAAGAATATATGGTGATGTATCATTATCTTACTATGAAATATTAGCTTTATATAATGAAGGTTTAGGAACTGGGCAGTCACTTATGGAATTAAGAAATGATGTAATGCGTGATACTACTACAGATAATCATGATCAATATTTGAATACTACAAGTGATGTTTATTTTAATACGTTAAATGCTTCTAGGCTTGAAACTGATAAGTTATGTATAAATTCAGCAAACTGTCCATACGACCTAACAGTTGGAGGAAGCGGATACTTCGGAGGAAACGTGCTATTGGGAAACAACTATGGATTCAACTGGGGAGACAGCAGCGTAAAAGTAGTAGGACAAGCAGCTAGTGAACACATGACTTTGTATGCAGGAAATAATCCTACAGTAAATGTTACAGCCAATGGTGTTGATATTGATGGACACTTAACAGCAACTACTATTGATTTAGGTAATCCTGACGAGGAATACATAGCTATATGGAACGAGGAACTAATGCTTACTCATGACACTTTTTATATTTCTGGTGGAGAAATAATAAGGGATACTGGAGATGAGGACGTACCATTCAATAATAATCCTGGAATAAATTATTTACCTAAGTGGGTTGCTGGAAACGATTTAGAATTAAGTGGTATTAGTGAGGACACTTTAGGCACTGTAAATTTTACTTCAGCGGGTGGAGAAGTTAATATTCATTTTACTCCAGGAGATAAATTTAGGTTTCTTGAAACTAGTCATGGTTATGTACAAATGTTTCCAGGACAAGGTGATGGTTGGCATTTTTACAGAGAAAGTGACGGAAGTTACGTACTATTTGAAGGAGATGAAGCACTAGCATCAAGTTATGACGATAGTTATTCAATATTTTCTGCTTCAGGAAGTGCAGCAAGGTTTGAAGGAAACACCTATTTAGGAGATAGTTCATCATACTTTACAACGAGTGGTAATCTGCTTTGTACATCAACTTGTACATCAGATATAAACTGGTATGACGGATACGCTGCTGTTTGTGATGGTGGTTGTAGCGTTGCAGGACTAAGTGACGGTGAAATATTTGCAGATTATAGGTTAAAGGCTGGAGATGCTACAGCTTCAGGAAGTGTACAAGACAGTAATAGTAAGTTTTGGGCTGATTTAAACCCTGATGTTGATACAACAATGGAATTTGTAGGTGATGGAAGGGACACTAACGGAAGCATCTGTTTAATGACCAGTTGGTATCAAGATAAGTTTACTATGGACGAACAAGTAAATAAAGTTTGTATTAGAAGCAGCCAAAACAGCACTCCTTACACTGAGGTTTTTTCTGTAGAACTTAATAGAAGTAGACAGTTTTACATAGACTCAACAAATATGACTACTGTCTATCAAGACTTAAACTTAAGACAGGATTTTATACATAATGAGCATTTTGCTCAAGGATTTTATCATTCTTATGATACTCCAGCAGAAGTTTATATTGATAATGAAGATGTTTATTACAATTTCACAAATTTAACTATTGATTTTTACAATGGATTTAATCCTGTAGGTATAGGAGTTAATACGACAAAAGCAGGATATTACAAGATTGATGGCGGATTATCATTTAGTGGTGGAAACAGTGGAGTCTATGAATTTGAAGTATTTAATAACGAGCAAGGCTTAGAACAATGCGTATTTTTTAGGAGTACTAGCACTACTGCAATAGGTCATGCTGGAATGAGTTGTATAGTAAACTTAACAGTAGGCGACCATCTTACTTTAAGGATTAAAGACATTACCGCACCAGCTCAAGATGTTAATGTTTATCAAGCTAACATGAACATAATAGAGATATAAAAAATGAAAAAAACAATACTAATAATCGGACTGTTGTTAATGATTCCTTTAGCTTATGCTGACATATTCATTGCAGTAGATGAGTTTACAGGATTAGAAGATGGTGTTATAGCTCAAGGAACAAGACCACATATTACAGGAGAATATCATCGTGATTATGAAGGAAATTATTATATCGAGTATGCTTATTGGACTATAGCAAGACATAATGACAGTCATTTAGTAGCTGAAATAGCAACCACTAATTTTGTTGTTTGGGTCGAACAACTTGATTGGTGCTGGGATAATTATGGCGAAACTGTTTGTAATAATTATTGGCTTACAGGCATAGACATAGTTGATTTAAGACCTTATGGTTATGAAGGCTATCCTTATTATTTAGAGCCTCTTGAATATTTAAGAATAGGTTTATGGACTGAAACATATAGCGAAATAATAACTTATAGGGATTCACTAATAAATCAAACAAACTATGACTTTTTCCCTGAAGAAGAAGTTGAAGAAGGATTTTAGTATAATATGAAAAATGAAAAAATGTTATATGATAATATTGATGATGTTGGTAACAATGCCTTTTGTAGTTGCCGATATGTGCGAGGACGAAATAGAGATCATAACGAATTGTACTATGCTAACTCCGAGTTTGGATTGTGGCAGTTATACTTATTCAATTTACAATTTGACGGGAAATTTGGAGGTTTTTAACGAAAGTTTAACATACTTAAACAGTAGTATTTATTACATAAACTTTACTTTAGGAATAGGTGATTATATTGTTGAATTATGTGATGGAACAACTAGAGAGGTTAGGGTTGGTGCATTGGAGGATTATACAATGTTAAGTATAATATTTGGTTTGGTAGCTATGATTGCTTTCCTAATGTTTTTTGGCAGTAAAGTTAATAATCCTGCTATTAAGTGGGTTGCTTATGTTTTATCTGGTGTTGAAGCTATTATTATGATTGGTGGAGTTTATGGTATAAGTATTAGTGCTGATTTTAGTCTTTTATTGTATATTAATATGGTTGCTTTCATTTTTGTATTTTTAGGATTACTTACTTGGAGTTTAGCTGCTAAAAATATTGATATGGCTACTGGTACTGAAGAACAAGATAATGGTTTTGCTGATGATCAGTCTTGGAAGAAAGGTTGGGACAAAAATGGTCAATAAACTTGTACGTGTTGATAAAAAATTTTATAATATGATACGTAGAGTTAATAATGAACGTAAAAGCAGAGGACTAAAAAAATTGAGTGCTAGAAGGATCACAGCTAGACTGGCTGTAAAATATATGAAAAGTGGGGCTATGATAGAAGATGAATTTATTAGGTTCTAGAAAAGGATTTTTGGGAGCTATTGCAACGCTTATAGCAGGTTTGTTTATTTTAGGACTTCTTAGTATTTTAGCTTATACTATTTATGATGATTTTACTGAAAGAGTGGAAAATTCTACTATTGTTGAACTTAATAATTCTCATGTTAGGGGTGTTATTGCTGATTATGATAGGGCTATGAATTTGTGGGATGGTATAATAAGTATTCTTGTTTTAGCTTCTATATTGCTTGTTGGTGTTATAGCTTATAGTTATACTCCTTCAAGAATATTTTTGATTGCTATATGGGTTTATGGTTTCTTACTTGGTTTTATGGGTTTTATTGCTAGTTATGTGTTTAATACTTTTATCCAAAATAATGTTATTGCTGGTGTTATGTCACAGTTTGGTTATACTAGGATTTTATTGACTAATCTTCATTGGATTGCTATAATAATGATTGTTATTGGTACTATTTTGGCTTTTAGAAAAAAGGATAGTTTGGGGGTTGGTTTATGAGGAATACTGGGTTAAAAAAGATGTTGCGTAAAATAGGCTTTATTGGGCTTTTAATGATGATTTTGTTAGTTCCAGCTACATTTGCACCTTTCATAAATACTACCCAATATTTTAATAATTTTTCAAGTGCTGGAGATTATAACGAGCTTATAGGCTATACTAACGCTACAAGAATTGAAGGAGGAGGCAATACAAGCCTTTCTTATTGGGCTATAAGTGTATCGGGAGAATCAGACACTACAGCTAGTCTAGCAATAAACCCTTTATTTGATAACGGACATTTCTTTACAGATCTTAATCCTGGGGGTTTTTGGTATATAGAATTAGATCAAAACACTACTATTAACAGCATGTATGTTAAAGGAGGTAGTGCTGCAGGAGTTGATGCTTTAAAAGAGTATAATATAAGCGTATCTAACGATACTGTGAGTTGGCAAGTGGTGTATAAAGAACAAAATGCCACGAGCCACTTAGACGCTAATTGTGATTTTGATAACTTAACAGCTAAGTATATTAAGTTTGAAGGTCTTAAAAGAGGTGATAATGCTGAAAGAACACAATTACATTATACTTACATAAATACTTCTGGAACAGGAGATTTTATTCATACTTACGCAAACAACGGCTCAATACACTTACAAAACCTTACTTTTGGCGGAGGAACAGATTATTATAACTCTTTTAACGTAACATTTGCATCAATAATACCTTCGGGATCGGGAGTAAACCTTACTGTTAATGATGATAGTGGAAACAATATGCAAATACTTAATTGTTATGCAACAACTGATGAGCTTGAATATGCTTGTAACGGAACATTATTTTTAAGCACAGCTAATTATATTTGGTATGAGTTTACACTGCATAATTACGATGGTGTAAGTAATCCTGAAATTTTAAACATTACTTTATTAAGAAGTAATCTTGTTGGAACTTCTTACACTAATAGTTATGATTCTGCTGTTTTTGAAGGTGAACAAAATGAGTATAACTTAAACGTTACTTATACGGGAGAACCAGTTAATATTACAGCTACTTTTGTTTTTAATGGCACTAGTTATGATATTACTGAACATTACAATACTAGTGATACTTATGTTTTTAAGTCTAATTTTACTATGCCTTTTATTACTTATGGTACTAACGCCACTGGTTTTGGTGAATGGAACTATACCGTACTTGAAGGTGCAAGTAATTACACTATATCAGCTAATTTTAATCAAACAGTACAACCTAATTTACAAGTTAGTAGTGTTTGTAATGCTACAACTCCTTATTCAGTACTTAACCTTACTTATTATGATAGTGTTGATGATAGAAACATAATTATTGATAATGTTTTTGATTTAATATTTGATGATGGAACGTATGACTCAATAAGTCTTGTTGGAAACTTTAGTAGTGTTGCTAACTCAAGTTTTTGTACTAACACTCTTACTGATCATTCTTGGGATGTTACAGGAAATTTTATATTAAGTGCTGATAGTTATGCTACTAGAATTTATGATTATTCTTCTGATAACCTAATAGTTGCTGATAATGTTCCTACTACTTTGCTTGATTTGTTTCTTACAGGACTTAGTAATAGCACAACTGTTACTTTTAATTGGCTTACTACTAATTATGAGTTGCTTGATGGTTCTATGAAAATTTATCAGTGTGATGATACTGGTACTAAAACTTTGATTAGTCAAATTGGTATTTCTAATGGTGTTGCTTACGAAAACCTTATTTTAACTACTCAACCTTATGCTTATAGTGTTATTGTTGATGGTGTTGAATATAATGAAAGTTCTTATTATGATTGTCATATTGAGTATAACAGTGAAGCTACTTATTATGTTGATATTACTACTAGTCCTATACAGCCTATTGGTGGTTTACTTAATATTCCTTGTAGTCTTGTGGAAAACCCTGCTGGTACTGTAACGATGTCTTGGGGTGCTAATCCTTATGATGATACTAGTATTCAGGGTTGTATTCAAGGAATTAATTTTACCATTGGTGGTGGACAAATAATTTTTAGTAGTTGTACTAATACTACTGATTATTCTCAAGTTTATGTTTTGCCTGAAAGTACTGATTATGTTTTTGGTTTGTTAATTCAAGGATCTGAAGGTCAGTATTGTGATGATGTTATAAGACCTAGCCTTCCTACTGATGATCCTTTAGGTATTAGTGCTTTGTTTGCTCTTGCTTTAATGTTGTTAGGTGTTGCTGTAATGTTGGCTGAATCAGATATTGTTATGTCTATTGGTGTTGCTATTGTTTTGGGTGGTGCTGTACTTGTTGGTATTACTGTTTTTGGTTGGGTTAGTGCTGCTCTTGCTTGTATCTTTTTGTTATTAACTGGTTTTATTGGTAGGTATACTAGAAAGAGGGATTGATAAAGAATGAAAACTATAACTGCTGGAATTGCTGGTTTGGTAATGTTTACTATACTTATAGCTTTAGTTGTTGGTTTTTATGGTGATCTTAAAACTTCTTATGTTCCTGCTAGTGAAACTGCTGTTTTTGAAACTACTGATGATGATATTGGTGGAGAAAATGTTGGTGAAAGATTAAGTGGTATTACTGTGCTTAATGGAATTAATGGTATGGTTTCTGCTTTAAAATCTGATAATCCTGGAGCTGGTATTGATGATATTGCTGGAAATCTTTTGTTATTAAGTCTTGGTAGTATTTTGGTTGTCTTAGGTATTTTTACTGCTCCTTTTGAGATAGCTTATATTTTGGAGGCTCATTATGTTTGGATTCCTCCGTTTTTTTTGAATGGTTTGTTAGCGTTATTAATAGTTTTTATATATATTAATTATAAGAAGCTTAAGACTAGGCAGGGAGGATTATAAAAGATGGCTTTGGGTTATAATAATATTACTATGGATAACATAACTAGTTTAGTTAATAATACTAATCCTGCTGAGTTTACTATAAATATTAATTGGATTATTTTTGATGGTTGGTTTGTTTTTGTGATGTTGTTGCTTTCTTGGTTTGTTTTGTTTTCTATAGCTCAATTTCGTGATTCTCAACCTTTGCCTAATTTGGTTTTGACTGGTGGTGTCATTACTATTGTTAGTTTGTTGTTAAGGTTTGTTTATGTTGTTACTAATGGTGTTTTTCGTGGTTTATTAACTGATAGCCAAATGTGGTTGTTTCCGATACTCACTATTATTTTTGCTATTATTGCTATAATGATGAAAGAGTGATTTTTGTAAACAAAATGGGTATTTTTTGGTAAATCTTATAAATGAATAAAGTAAGTATTTATTTAAGGAATTGGCAATAGGAATGGTAATGGTTTGGAAAAAACGGTATTAGGGTGAAAATAATGGGAGATGCAGCAGGACTAAACTATATTAAGGCAGGAGCAATGACTTTGGGAGGCACTGCAATAGTGGTCATTATTGTATTGGCAATAATTGTAGGATTCCAAAACACAAACTTAACTGACAATACTACCGCAGAAGCATTCATTACTAGTTTGAGAATCTTTGGAACATTTGCTGGTGTAGTAGCGATTGGTTTGATGGGTTTCGGACTATTCAAAATGTTTGGTGGTGGAAAGAAGTCACTTTAAGTAAAAAAAACTTTTTTATTATTTTTTTTTTACTTTAGTGGGGTGTTTTGCCAATGGCGGACATAAAGAAGATTCTTACAGCAGCTAGTGTAGTTGGAGGAATAGGTATAGTAGTATTAATTCTACTTGCTATACTTTTAGGTTTTGAAACTAGTATTAGGAATGGTGCTAGTGCAGAACTTAATGTTACTCTAGGAGAAACTAACTCTACTACTGCTGTTGGAACTACAGGACAATACCCTTTCTTACAAACCGCAACTTGTAGAAATAATACTAACCCAACATCTTTTAATGCCAGTTTATACGAGGTTGATACTGGTGGACGTGATGGTGGTGGATTAATATTGTTGTATGCTGATAGTCAAGGTGATGAATGGGAGAATGATCCTGTTGATTGTGATATTACTTATTTAGCAGATAATGATGCTTCAAACGCCAATGGCGATTTTATTGCTGCATTAAGAATATTTGCTACTTTTGCTGGTGTCTTAATCATAGGATTGCTTGGCTATGCTCTTTATGCACTGTTTGGTGGTAGTGGTAAGGGTAAGAAACTAGTATAAAATTTTTTTATTTTTTTTTTTGTTAAAATAAAGAATAGGTGGTTGTGATGGTAAGATATTTCATACTCGTTAAAAAAAAGACTGATCGTAACTGGCAAGGAAGTATTCCTGTAAGAGCTGGAGTTCCTTTAAGTACT
>Ga0208015_1000474_pt1 | contig 21063 bp, 14 predicted proteins | sample 26BtaG_FD_184101 | JGI IMG/M metagenome (GOLD analysis project Ga0208015, IMG submission 184101) | Marine viral communities from Cariaco Basin, Caribbean Sea - 26B_WHOI_OMZ_CsCl (SPAdes) (version 2) | ecosystem: Environmental > Aquatic > Marine > Oceanic | place: Caribbean Sea: Cariaco Basin...
AAAATAAATATTCGGTGATAACATCGCTAACGATGTCTGTATGTTTATTTTAAGGTCTCCTTCGACAGATCTTAACAAGTGATCTCGCATTATTTTACATTCAAATATGATGGCTATATGGCATCAATATCATCAGATGCTGAGCGTTTTTGATAAAAATAAGGAAACATATCGTCATGTCCGATAATTTACAACTGATTGATGAGCTGCTGGCTACTATCGCGCTTATTGAAGTTACCCCTGATGTGTTTGAGGGTAAAAGCCATGACTATGTGGGCAGTCGTATATTTGGTGGGCAAGTGCTCGCCCAAGCGATTATGGCAGCGGCGCATACATTAGATAAAGACAAACCTTGTCACTCACTGCATGGATATTTTTTGCGTGGTGGCGATATCAATCAACCGGTGATATACCAAGTCCGTCGATTGCGTGATGGTCGTAGCTTGTCTGCACGTGAAGTCACGGCCATTCAGTACAAAGAAGTACGTGGTAAGCCGCCTGTTGAGCAAGTGATATTTTCAATGATTGCCTCGTTTTCGCCGATGGAAGATGGGCTTGAGTATCAAGAAGACATGCCTGTCTATCCACCGCCAGAAGACTTGCTAACAGAGCAAGATTTAAAAGAAGAGAATGTCGGAAAAGTGCCAGAAGCGCTAAAAGCAAGATTTATGCGCCGCCGTCATGTCGAGATTAAGCCAGTGAAGCCGCGTAATCCGATTAGCCCAGAACCAATGAAACCTAAGCAAGCAAACTGGCTACGCATTCGTGAATTGGGCAATCAGCCAGTGGCTATTCAGCAGGCGCTATTAGCATTTTCGTCTGACTTTTATTTGGTTGGCACAGGGCTAATGTCACATGGTGTTAGCTTTATGACCAGTGGCCTACAGGCTGCTAGTATCGATCACTCAATGCATTTCCATCGTGATTTTGATTTGAATAAATGGATGCTTTATGACATGTGGAGTGATACCACGTCTAATGCGAAAGGGTTGAACCATGGTCAGTTTTGGCAAGATGGAAAACTGGTCGCTACCGTGCAACAAGAAGGACTCATGCGTTTACGTGTGCCAAAGTCTTAGATTGCTGTAGGCTTAGTTAGTTATCTCTATATTATGATCATAAGAAAGCGACTCACTGTCTATAGTGAGTCGCTTTTTTTGTACCAGTTTTTTTATGCTAATTTTTATTCTAAGATTTTAATCATCGCACGAGGCAATCCTAAACTATCCTGCGCTGTTTGTTCCGTCAGCCATTTAAAATCAATCTCAGCCGCTGCGAGTTTTTCGTTAAGTGCTAGCATTTGCGCAGCATCAACCGTTAGTTTTTTCGGGGTCAAATACCAATGAAAATGAGTCAGTGAATGCTTGATAGGCGCGTCATCAAGCAATGACTTACTGACTGATTGTGCGGCTAGCTCGTTCTTTATCAGCCATTCATGGATAATTTGCTCAGCCGTGGTAAATTCTGTCTCATATACTTTTTCATGACTACGGACGTCGCTTGGCACAGTTGATGATTTATCATCACTCGCTGCTACTTTCTTAGCATCAGTCTTACCAGTGACTTTACTACTTGTCTTACCGTCAACCTTTTCTACAAACTGTAATGGCAAACTCCACAGTCCACCCCAAATACCGTTATCAGGGCGTTGTAGCCATAATATTTCATCGTCTACGCCTTCTATCAGTAACGCATTGCTAAATTTACTTGGTTTAGGCTGTTTTTTGGCTTTGACAGGATAATCAGTCTCGCGCCCCTCGGCATGGGCTAAGCAGTCATCTTTTAATGGACACAATAGACACGCAGGCTTGCTACGGGTACATAATGTCGCACCCATATCCATCATGGCTTGCGCAAACAATCCTGAGTTCTCTGTCGGTGTCAGTCGCTCTGCTAATGTCCATAAATCTTTGGTGGTAGCAGATTTGGTGATATCGCCGTCAATTGCAGCCCAACGTGTCAGCACTCGTTTGACATTACCATCGCAGATAACGCCATAGTGGTGCAACCCCATCGCCATAATCGCGCCAGCAGTCGATGGCCCAACGCCCGAAATCGCCTCCCAACCTGCTAGTGTTTGCGGAAAGTCGCCCGTCTCATCAATCACTGCAACCAGTTGCTTGGCGCCTTTATGCAGATTACGCGCGCGCGCATAGTAACCAAGCCCCGCCCAATGCTCGGCAACCAAATCCCATTCTGCTGCGGCTAAATCCTGCACGCTCGGAAAGGAGTCCATAAAACGCGCAAAGTAGGGCAATACGGTGGTCACCTGTGTTTGCTGAAGCATGACCTCGGATAACCAAACAATATAAGGGTTGGGCGTATCGGTCTGGTGCTGTTGCCACGGCAAATCATGGCGGCCATTTTCGGCAAACCAATCGAGTAGGCGTGGGGCGAAGGCGTTTAGGGAAAAGGTGGTGTGGTTAAAAGTTGCATCAGAAGGTTTAGAATTAGCAGTTAGCTGGGTCATAGTTTTCTTTCGTCTTTTCTTAAAAGGTGTTCTCTCATTCTTGCTTCAAGCTTCTCATCTTCTATATCCCGATCCTTCTGAGAATATGAGTCCACCTTAATTCGTTTATTACTCTTTACAAGAGAATCTAGAGTTTGTCTTATTTTTTCTATTTCAACTGATGTGCGATAAGAGGGATTGCCTTTACCTACCTCTGTTATTCCTTCAAATTCTGAAAGGTCGATAACCGAGTAGTTAGTGTAGGAGTTACCCTCCATATCTTCAAAAGTTATTTCGAAAGATAGTCTGGTTTTAAAAAAGTCCTTACCATACTTGTCCTGCATATCGATAAAGCTGAATAAAAAGCTCTTTTTTGTATTATTAACACCCAGTGTGTTCAAGGAGTTAGTAAAAAAACTGAGTTCTTCGAGCCTAACAATAATTTCTTTTTCACTTTCTATAAGATCGCTTTTAGATTTCTGACTCTTAAATTTAATATTCCTAGCAAGTCCTTTACCAATATTTTCAACTTTTAATAATATAAATTGAAATCCTACTATTGATGATTCTAGGAATATTTCTACGTGCGGACGTATAGCCTCTTTACGATTAGAGTCTATCTGTTCATCTTGACTTCTTCTTAACCGCCAGGTTTCTACTGCTAATACGATAGTTAAAAAAGCAATAATACTGGTAGCTATTGCGCTTATAGTTATAGAAATATATTCCCATGCCTTATCACTGGGTATTTCCGCGCGACTACCAACGGCTATACCAGCTATAAATAGTGTGGGTAACAGTAAAACTGCTAGTAAAGCACAATACATCCATAATGGTTTTTCATCTTTACTCAAGATCACCTCTTAAGTTATTAACGGTTAAATTTAATACTTTAACTGATGTTTTTCTAAATAAAACTTTGTGGAAAGTAGAGTTCACTTACTTCCGATTCTGCCTCGTACGCTTCTTACGTAGACGTTTTTCTTCTTCCTTAGCTTTGCGCTTTTCTTCAGCAGCGAGACGTTGTTCAGCGACGACAATTTCTTCCGCTTCAATCATAGCTGGGGTTTCAAGCGTCATACGCCCAATTTTCGCGCTACGCAGCTCATTGATGAGAATCTCAGACATGCGGTACGTATCGACTTGGTTGCCCGCGCGCACACAGCCGCGATTACGACCCGCTACCTCAAAGAACTCCCAATCAGTCTTTGGCAGATCTTCAATCTTGTAGCGGGTTTTTAGCAGCTCAGGATAGGCGTGCATCAGGTACTCAGCGGTATAGCTTGCCACATCAGCAAAATCAAACGCCGTATCACGGATACCGCCTGTCGCTGCCAAACGATAGCCTGAGTTTTCGTTTTCAACTTTTGGCCATAGCATACCGGGTGTGTCATAGAGCATAATGTCATCGTCAAGCTTAATCAGTTGCTGCGACTTGGTCACGGCTGGCTCGTCGCCTGTCTTTGCCACAGCGCGTCCTGCTAGCGTATTAATCAGCGTTGATTTGCCAACGTTTGGAATACCCATAATCATCGCTTTGATTTGACGACCAGTCCCAACTTTATTGGGTACGAGATGCTTACAGATGGCAATGATGCGTTTGACATCATTGGCTTTTTCAGTATCGCAAGCAATGGCTTTAACCCCATCTTGCTGCTCGAGATAATCCATCCATGCTTGAGTCAACTCAGGATCGGCAAGGTCAGCTTTGTTCAGGATTTTGATAACAGGTTTTTCGCCGCGTAGTGCTGCGACCATTGGGTTTTCACTACTATATGGAATACGCGCATCGATGACCTCGATGACCAAATCCATCTGCGGCATGACTTCTTTGATTTCGTTACGGGCTTTGTTCATATGCCCAGGGAACCACTGAATACTTGCTCTCTTATCCATCTGCTTTCATAACCTTTTTATTCATAAAATATTGCATTAAAGACAGTGCACGATTTTGGCAACTTTTGACATTGTCTTTATTCATAGTTGCCAGTTTACTACAGAACCCATGTATTCACGGGACAATTTCGCCTGACGGGCTCACTTGACCAGTTCACTTAACCCGCTCGCTTGAATAAATACGCCGCTACTCTTGATGCTTATTTTCTGTTGTCTCATTGGCTGGTGGTAATGGGGCAAGATAGCCAATCAATAGTATCAAGCTACCTGCACCAAGGAAGGAAATCACTCGCCAAATCGCTTCGGTCTGTGACAGATCAACCAGTACCAGCTTGAGCACGACGACGCCTAGCAGACCAATACCCATAAACCAAAGCGCACGCTGCCAGTAGCGACTCGCCATAATGGTGGCGACCAATGCCAAGAGCGTCCATAAAATCGTCAGTCCAGTCTGCACTTGTTCGCTTTGCCATGCGCCGCCTTGATAGTCATTCCAAAGTGGCGTGCCAATAAAGGCGTGTAGCGTTCTGACCAACATGCTAGAGATTAACCAAAAACTGATCAGACCCAATATAATTAGCAAATTCTCAGTGGTGAATAGCTGCTTGGTTTTGGTGACTGTATCTGATTGGATAGGGTTTTTGTCTCGGTGTCGCCAGTTTATATAATAAAGACTAAAACCAACCAGTAGCGTCAACCACGATGTGATGTCATATAGGTTAAATAATGGAACATAAGATATGTCCCAAACTATACCGTCATAAGACCAATTGGTCAGGACAATCCAGAATAAAGCAATGGGCGCAAAGATGGCAGCACATCCTCGCAGTGCCTGTTGCCAGTCAAACCAATACAGTAGCCCTTGTTGTGAAGCTTTATTGGTTGATGGATTTTTTTTACTGTGACTGAGATCACGATGACTGAGCCATAGCCCAGACAATATGAGTACCGCTGAAAACAAGAAAGCCATTACGCCATCAGAGTCTGGTAGGCCATAATGCGCCGCGGCAGCAATGAGTAAGATACCCGTACCTAGCCAGCTTGCATCAGTATAGCGTGAGGTATTCTTATTATCAGACCATGTATCAGACCATGTATCAGACCATGTTTTTAGCCATAGCTGCCCCATAACTAACCAGCCGATTATTAACCCTACAAACACCAACCATTCCGTTGTTGACCATGTTAAATTTCGCTCAAACTTTTGCGGTAGTTGCAGTATTAGCATGAAGTAGAATAAGGTTAGTAATCCATGACTAAGCTGTCTAATTTCTGCCCACGGACGATAGCGATTGATGACCCAATAAGTGATCAAGCTGATGAGTGCTGCCAGTGCAATTACCATCGTGCTTGATTGCCAGATATCAAACCAATGATGTAAATCAAGCATTAGTACTTGTAGCATCCAAGCCATCGCGGTCAATGTCAAAAATTTGACGAATCTAGGGCTGTGCCAAACGAATTTGAATACGCGGCTCTGACTATTGATTGAGGTCAGCCATTGCTGCGCAGCTTGCGTACTGATACCCAGCGCATGGGCATAGCTGGCTAATGCATCTGATGTACTGTCCAGTGATTGTGATTGTATTATTGAGGATTGAGATTGTATGACCCAGGATGTTGTAGTGCCTTTATTGTCAAGGTTATTACTACCGTCTAACGTATTAATCAGCGCGGCAGGGGAGTTGCTAGCGCGTAATATAAAGGCGGTCGCTAGATAACTGAGCGCTGAAATACTAAAGGCCAAAACGGGATAGTCTTCGATAGAGAATATCGCTGTCGTCACTAGCATACCAATACTGACGATCTGTAATAGTAAGCCGAATAACACCGACCACGATCGCAGCGAGCGTCGTCCAAACCATACTAGCGCCAATCCTTGTACAGACCAACCAAAAGCAATCCATTCAGCATCTAGCGCCAGCGGAATAACGAGTGCAAAAAATCCTAATCCTAATGCCAACATGCCTTCGGTGATTAAAGCATAGCGTTTACTGCGTTGGATGAACAGCCAGCCCATCCCAAGATAAACCGTAGCCAAAATGCCACTGGTAATCGTAAGTGCGTTAGAGATGTCGTTTAGTAAGGCAGAAAATAAACCAAAAGCCAGTAGCGGTACTGAAAACAGTAAACCCGTATCAATAGGGAATACATAGGAGCTGCCTACATGGGCTCTGTCCAAGTGTTTTGTGTCATCTACATTATCAGCATGACTGAGGTCTTTTTCGTTTAGCGCATTATAGGTAATGATTTGCTGCGCATAACGAATGACGACAAATAAGTAAAGCAGCCAGTGTAAGGTTACTAATGCTACCAATGACCAACGCTGCGTTTCAATGACAGTGCTCAGGTTTTCGCTGATACCCCAATAGTATGCCAAGCCAAATGTCACAGTCACACCGAATAGATTTAATATTTTCCACGGTCGATAATGAGCAATGACGGCAATGGTGACGTTTAGCAGTAGATAATAGCTAAATAACGTGACTAAGCTGCCAGTATCTTCACTGGTCAAAATCGGTGCAAAAAATCCACCAGATAATGCCAGTAATGCTAAAGGAAAAGCGTTCTGACGTACGGCGAGAGCAATGGTAATGGCAGACAATAACCCAAGCCCGATAAAGCTTGGGATACTAGGAATGATTTCATAAACACTGTAAGCAAAAAAAGTGCTTAGATAAGCAATCGCTAAGCCTGCGCCTTGTAGCGTAATCCCATATGAGAGGCGTTTTGCGGTCAGCTTTAACCCAAGCGCTGCCAATGCTAACCCTGTAACGCCAACTGCTATCAATTTCGTGGCAATCGAAATTTCGATATATTCGCTGAGTAACCGCAGCAGTAGTACCACGCCTACTAGCAGTACCAATACGCCGACTCGTACGACGAGATTGCCACCGAAAAACCAGTTTTTGATTGAGTGAATCAGTGAGGTAACGATAGGCAATGAGCGTTCATCTGGCTCAATCGGTGCGGACGACGCCGTATTTTTCGTATTTATCGAGGCGTTATCGTCTATAGATTTACTATTAGATATATTTGATGCTGCATGTGTGGTCGCGTTTGAAGCAACGGTAGGAAGCGGTGGTGGTGATACAGGCAGCCGATTATCTAGAGAAGAGTGCTGTGAATCAAAAGCTATTTCTTTAGCATCATGATCTTTAGCATCACTGTCTTTAGGAACATTGCCTTTAAGATGAGGATCGTTAGTAGCAGTGTTGCGTGCATAATCATTTTTATCGACGAAAGGTGCAGACGGAGGCGTCATACTACGCTGTCTTTGCTGCTCAAGCTCAGCTTGCAGCGTCGTCACATCGCGGCGTAGATGCTCGATTTTTCGAGCTATCCTAGTATATAACGCGACCACTACGATCAATAAAATCGTAAAAGCCAGCCAGCCCAACTGGGTCACCATTAGATACAACATCTTCGTCACTCAATCCAGTTTATAGTAAAGTGATAATGACGTGATTTGATAAGAAGCACAAGACTACTCTAATTACTGGGCTAAAAGACAAATGCTAGAATGACACTCAAAATAAAAGGGTAGCTTAATAATTAAGCTACCCTTTTTTAATGATCTTTATACCAAATCGTTTCTTATGCTAAATTGGCTTTCATAAACTCAAGCATGTTTTCCCAGCTTTGTTTAGCAGCGGCTTCATTGTAGCCAAGATCTACTTCATTTTTGGCTGCGCGCTCATCGGCATGCGGATTGGTAAAGCCATGTTTGGCATTGTCATAGACGTCGATAGTGTAGTCAACATCGGCTGCATCTAGCTCTGATTTTAGACCTTCGATAGCATCCATTGATACCATTGAGTCATCACGGCCATGAGCGACCAACACTTTTGCCGCAAAGTTTTTGTCTGCTGGCTGTTTTGGCGTTGGGTTACCGTGGAACGTGGCAACTGCTTTTAGCGGCATGCCTTCGCGAGCCATATCTAGTACAACTTTACCACCGAAGCAGTAACCGATTGCGCCTAGGTTATCACCATCGACTGATAACTGATCGCTGAAATCATTCAAAATTAAGCGGCAGCGTGCCATTAGCATGTCTTGATCGGCCAGTACTTGCTCCATCCACATGTTTGCCTGCGCTGCATCAGTAGTTAATTTGCCTTCACCGTAAACGTCCATAGCGACTGCTGCATAGCCCGCTTCTGCCAAACGCTCAACCACTGATTTTGGATGATCGACCACGCCCCACCATTCTGGTGCAACTAAGATACCTGCTGCTGGATTTTCATCTGAAGCGTTTTCTGGTAGTGCTACATAACTGATAAGTTCTACACCATTCTCGGTAGTACTGATTAATTCAAACGTCTTAATTGACATATTATTGTCCTTTTTTATGTTGTGAGTTTTAATTATTCGTCATTGTGATCGTTCGTTTTTCTAACTCGTACTACCTTAACGCCCATGTCTAGCAAAAACAGCTATAATACTGTAACGCTCTTTATCAAAATGCTACTGCGACTTTATGACTATAAATTTGTTAAACAAAAATAATGACCAATCTGACTTGAACTTAGGTCTCGATGCGGCGGCCAAGCCTGCGCAATCGGTGAGTTTGTTCCCTGATAGTACCGTTGTCGATTCTAATGCTGATGCTGACACTAAGTATGAGCCACTACGTCCGCAGTTTTGGTCGCGATTTGCGTTAACAGAATTAAACCATAGCGAGTGGGAAGCGTTGTGCGATGGTTGCGGCAGTTGCTGCTTGATTAAGTATATCGATGAAGATGAAAGCGGCAATGTGGATGAAGAGCTGGTCGAATATACCGATGTCACCTGCCAGTTGATGGACTGCACAACAGGATATTGTAGTCACTATGCAACGCGTCAGGAGCACGTACCAGACTGTATTCAGCTGACTATGGATAACTTGCCCAAGATGATGTGGCTACCATCGCACTGCGCTTATAAGCGTTTGTATAAAGGGCAGGGCTTACCAAGTTGGCATTTACTATTGACTGGAGATGCTGTGGTGACACAACAACAAATGCGAGCGGCCAACGTAGGCGTCGCTGGTCGCTGTGTCACTGAAATCGGTATGTCTGATGAAGAAATGGAGACGCGGGTGGTTAACTGGGTCAATCCTTAGTCTACAATTAGTTAGATGCTTGAGCAGTAGATTTGGCTTTTGCTTCAGCACTGGCTTGCGAATTAGCCAATGCTGGTATCGGAATATCTTGACGAATCTGCTGTGAGAACTTACGGCTGTTTTTATCTCTATCGATATTAGAATGTGAGTTGACTTGATTATCAAAGCCTTTTGCTTTTGGGTTGATATGAGTGCGCTCATACCACGTGTTCATTGACCAAGGCTGGTTGTCCTTTTCTGGCGCCGCATCCAACATGCCTACATCATATAGATAGTTCGGTAACCAACCAGAGACCCAAATTCGATAATCCCATGGCAAACGATCACCACTGACGATACGCGCCATATAAAAGATAATATTGGTACAGTTGCTGAGCAATGTATTGTACCAAGCAGGTTTAGCGTTCAAATCATCAGCCGCAGTCAGATAAGATTCAAACAGCGACCTCACTTCATGCTGTTGCAAATTGCTAATAGGAAACAGATAAACCTGCTCGCCGCGCGCATTGCTGCGAGTGTAAATAATATCGCGCTCTTCTGCGGCAATCAGGCTCAGCTCATAACGTCGAAAAAACCCAGCCAGCGCTGAAAAAGACTCGCCATCTTCTTTACGTATCTCAAATGAGAAGGCAAGTGGTCTATCATCTTCAAATCGAAAGCTAACTAAAGTATGAGCAATCAGCGGTCCCATCCAATAAGAATTGGTCACGTCAACGCCAGAGAGTTTAGACAAATCAATCGTACGGGTATCCCAATGCTCGGTAGCGTCTTCTTCAGTTCGCCAATCAAAGTTTCGAACATTGGTTAAGGTAATCAAGTCAGGGTTGGTCGCATCGCGCTCATAGGAGGCTCGCTGGTCGACCTCAGCCATCCATTCTCGATCTTGTTTCGGTTCGATAGAAAAAAACCAACCTAGACCTACAAGCCAAACAGCGCTATATATGCCGATAAGCAGCTTGGTTGCTGTGCCTTTACCAATTGATTTTTTATTAGACAATGAGTCACTGTGCAATAACTTTGTGACAGCATCCCAATAACGCGTACTTAGCAGCGCAGCTAATATACCTACAATCGCTATTGTCGCAAGCCAAGTCAATACTGAGCTGACGCCGTATTGATACCAAATCGCGAGTAACAACCATAGCGCTGATAACAACAACGTAACAGCAATTAAAAAAGTTACAAGACGATTGCGCCATGTAGGCTTTGGCTGTTTGCTATCTGACGGGCTGTTTTTTGATGTTTCGCGTTTTAAGTCAAGACTCTCTAAACCACGGCTCTCTAAGCCACGACTGTCTGACAGTCGACTACGCGTATGCGACGAGAGTAAGCGAGAAAAAACGGAACGTAGCGACATAGGGTTTGCTTTGATAAATAAAGGCTTTGACCATAGCAAAGTTTATAACACGCTGACAATACAATTTGAGTGAATTTGTCGTTGAATGTCGGTGAGCCTTGCGATAAAGTGAAGCTAATTTGTACTAGTAAATTTGTTATTCATCCATTAATTAATAACAAACCAGCTGTTTTATTTGCTACTTTTATCCCCATCTAGACTCTACTTGTTTTTTTATTGAGTATTGTTCGTTTTTTTATTGAATACTATTCTAATTTTTATTAACTAAAGAGGTTAAATCACACCACCATGTCTGACGACACTCCCAGCCCGAGTAGTTGGTCGATGCGCGGCTTAAAACGCTGGCTATCGACCGCCCCCGAAACCCGTGATGAATTGATTCGTCTGGTACAAGACTCGCGCCAGTTTTTAGAGCCTGATACGGTCGATATGCTAGAAGGCGTGCTAGATTTGCCTGCGACACAAGTCCGCGAAATCATGACGCCGCGTCCGCAAGTGATTGGCTTGCACGAGAGCACCAGTCTTGCCGAAGTGATGGACATCATTCTTGAGACCACTCACTCGCGCTATCCTGTTTTTGACAGTCAAGATGATGATGCCGTCATCGGTATCTTGTTGGCAAAAGACTTGATTCCGATTCTGGTACATATGGTTCGCAACCAAGAAGACAAAATTGACAGTAAGCGTCTCAGAGACTTGGTGCGCCAGCCGTTATATATCAGTGAAACGGCTCGTTCTGATACCTTGCTACGCTCATTGCAGCGCACCCAAGTACATATGGCGATTGTCGTTGATGAGTTTGGTAACTTCGGTGGTGTGGTCACCATGGAAGATTTGTTGGAAGAAATCGTGGGCGACATCGTCGATGAGCATGATGACTTTGATGAAGACAGCGACATCAATAACATTGTCCCTGATCCAGAAAAACCAAATACATGGCGTGTTCAAGCGTCTACAGTAATCGAAGACTGTAATGATGAGCTGGGTAGTCGTTTTGACGATACCGATGTCGATACGATGGGCGGTCTGGTCATGCAAGCACTTGGCTTCGTTGGTGATTTAGAGGGCGAGAGCGTCGTGATAGATGATTGGAAGATTACTATTACCGATGTCGAAGGGCGATTTATCCAAAATTTAGAGCTGACCAAAACCAATGCTGAGCAACAGATATTGATAGGTAGCCACTAGCTTGCTTATAGTGTCACGATAGTTGGTCAATGAATAAACCTTGTTAGCAAATTCAATAAAAAACACGATGAAAAATCGTGTTTTTTGCTTTCTGCCTTTTGAACTTTAGAATGAGGTTTTAGCTACGCAAATTTACCCACTTGTAGGTTTTGACTGGTATCATGGGTGGGTTTTATTTGTGGCCCTGCATAAAGCATTGTGCAGTCAGGTTTTGCGTGAGTGTTATCTCATCGCTTAGCTGAGAAATTTTAGAAAATATGGTTTTGGATAACTGCTATGCGTCTGTCTACTGTTGATTTGCAAAAACGTCTGAACCCCGATAAGCCAAAAGGTTTACATATGGGATTGACGGTACTAATAGCTTGGCTGGCAGGGGCAGCTTTTATACTCGCGCTCGCGCCTTATGGCATTTGGCCAGTTGCCTTGGTATCACCTGCTATTTTATATGCGTTATTGGTACCAGCGATGACAGGTCGCCGCGCCTTTCTAATTGGTCAAGCGTACGGTACAGGGCTGTGGTGTGTTGGAGCATTTTGGCTATACACCTCGATACACGTTTATGGCGATACACCCGCATGGCTTGCGCTGATTATGATTGCGCTTATGGGTCTGGGCATGGGTTTGTTCCATGGCTTTTTGGCGCTAATCTTTAATCGTGTGGTCGGCAAGCAGCCTTTATCTTTTGCTGCCCTGTGGATACTTCAAGAGTGGATGAAAACGTGGCTATTTACTGGTTTTCCTTGGCTATTCGTTGGTTATGCGTTTACTGAGCAGTATTGGCTGTCGTCGCTCGCGCCTGTGGCTGGCGTCTTTGCGGTTTCTTTTGTAGCGGTACTACTGGCTGCCAGTATTGTTGAGCTGTTGCGTCGCCGCGGTGGCTATATGATTCCATCGATAGCATTGCTTATCATTAGTAGCACGCTATGGTTAATCAATCCGCAGTGGACCAAACCAAAAGGCACTCCTGATTTATCGGTATCTTTGATTCAGGGTAATATCCCGCAAGATCTAAAATGGCTCACCGAGTATCAGATTGAAACGTTAAAAATCTATGCAACGTTGACTCGTGACGAGTGGGGACGTGACATCGTGCTGTGGCCTGAATCTTCGATTCCTATGTTTCAGACAGAAGCTGTGGGTTTTATCAGTGAAATGGTCGCGATGGCTAAAGAGACTGACACGACATGGGTGACTGGTATTCCTTATAAGGATGAAGCAGCGTTTAATGCTAGTACAGATAAATATCCGCCGTTCTACAATAGCGTGGTAGCGTTAGGGGCACAAGCAGAAGGGCTGTATAAAAAGCAACGTCTGGTGCCATTTGGGGAATATATTCCATTCCAAGGTGTGCTTGATATTCTGCCTAACCTGGCAGGTAGCCAAGACATTATGAGCTATAGTCGCGGCAGTGATCAGCAGTCACCGCTACGTGTGCGAGGGCATAATTTAGGCGCAGCCATCTGTTACGAAGTGGCTTATCCAGATACCACGCGCAAAAATGCCATTGGCACGGACTTCTTATTGACCATCTCAAACGATGCTTGGTTCGGTACGTCGGCAGGCCCATTACAGCATTTACAGATGGTACAGATGCGAGCATTAGAGAACGGCCGCTGGTTTATGCGTGCGACCAATACAGGTGTGACAGCTATCATTGACCACAAAGGTCGTATCGTAGAGCGTGCACCGCAGTTTGAGCGTACTGTATTGCGCGGTGATATTCAGGCACGAGTTGGCAACACGCCATTTATGCGCTTTGGTCAATATCCTATTTTGTTTATCATGGCACTGTTGCTGATACTCAGCTATTTGGGTAAACGTCCGAAGAATCCAGTACGTTCGGTTAAGTAGTATTGTTAAGTAAGATGTGACGATAGCGAATAATAGATAACTGATTAAGTAGTTAGCTGTCACAAGTGTCAAAAATGGATATTTAAATTGTGGATAATAAACCCTTTAAATACTTAAGGGTTTTCACAAATCAGTATAAATTGCGATATAATAGGTCAATATTTCAAATATTTTGTGCAAGGTGGATAAGGTATGTCAGAAGGTATCGTTAATAACAATCCAAAAAAAGAGCTGTTATTCGCTTTAGGTGGCATTGCCATGTTCTTAGGTATTGTCTTACTTATTGGTGTTTCTGCATTTTTGCGTCCCGCAGGCGAGCATATTACTGCTGAGACAACTGAAGCATCAGCTGCGGCAGATGAAGCAGAAGCTACTGCTACTGAAGAAGAAGCGGCTCCAGCCGATGCAGAAGCTGCGACAACAGAAGAAGCATCAGATGCTACAGCGCCTGATACTGCAGCAGATGCAACACCAGCGGCAGATGCAGATAGTGCAGTCGTTACTGCGGAAGCAGGTACAGCGACTGCCTCTGGCACTGTAAACCAAGCCGCTGTTGCTGATGCTGATTTGACAGCTGAGCAAGCGGATGGTGACTTAGAGGCTGGTGAAGCTACTGAAGAGACCGCAGCACAGTAAGCTGTAGTATGACTGTGTAAATGATCTAAAATAGTGCTACTTAATTATAAAATGAGTCTTATTATGAAGTCTCTATCAACAGTGCTATAAGCATAATGATACAGTTCTAAATAGTCATAAAAAGAGCCCGTTCTCAACCATTGAGAGCGGGCTTTTTTTTATGAGTATTTGTGTAATTTTTGACCAACTTTTTCTTTACTTGATTATAACCAAGTGAAACAATGTTCCGCCTATATGACCGTCCATCTGGATAATCAGGGGTTTGGTCATTACAAATATGATCTTTAAAGGAATAAAGTTATGGGCACAGAAACAAAATCGGGGGCTAGTGCAGCAGAGCTAGAAGCACTAGACAATGGCTTTATGGGACATCCTGCGCCCTTACGCTCATTGTTTTTTACCGAAATGTGGGAGCGATTCTCCTATTATAGTATTCGTCCACTATTAGTTTTATTTATGGTGGCAACAGTGAGCAGTGGCGGTTTTGGCTTCGATGAAGTCACTGCCTCTGCTATTTATGGTATTTTTGCGGGTTCGTTATACTTAGCAGCAGTACCAGGTGGTTGGCTGGCAGATAACTGGCTAGGTCAAGAGCGGGCGTTATGGTGGGGTAGTATTATTATTGCCCTTGGTCACTTGTGTATCGCGCTTTCAGCGATGTTTGGCATGACGCTGTTCTTTGTTGGTTTAATCTGTATTGTCTTGGGCTCAGGGTTATTTAAGACCTGTATCTCAGTGATGGTTGGCGCCTTATACCCCAAAGGCGACTCTCGCCGTGATGGCGGTTTTACCTTGTTTTATATGGGCATTAACATCGGTGCGTTATTAGCAGCACTTATCGTTGGCGTATTCAAAGAAAAAGGCATGTGGCATGTCGGCTTTGGCGTTGGTGGTTTGGGTATGCTGGTCTCATTACTGATTTATCGTTTTGTCGCGCAAAAGAACTTAACACGTTATGCACGCGCCAAAGGTATCTCAGCCGAGTGGGAAAAATCTAATGACCATTACAAAAACATTGGTCGCTGGGTTGGTGGTTTCGTTGCGTTGCTAGTAGCCGCAGTGCTACTAGTGTCTACTGGCATGATATCGTTTAATCCTGAGATGGTTGCAGAGTATATGACGTACATCATTGCTGCGGTGGTTATCTTATATTTCGCTATTATGTTTATCTCACCGCGATTGGATAAGACGGACAAACTACGCTTATTAATTTGTTTTGTCTTAATCATTGGTTCGACGCTGTTTTGGTCAAGCTTTGAGCAGCAGCCAACGTCTTTTAATTTATTTGCTGATCGTTATACCGACCTGAACGTTTTAGGGTTTGAGATACCAAGTATTTGGTTCCAGTCATTGAACCCACTATTTATTTTAATATTGGCACCTATCGTTAGTATTATCTGGGTCAAGCTTGGTAACCGAGGTCTTGAGCCTAGCAGTATGGCTAAGTTTGCACTCGGTATGCTACTGGCAGCCGCAGGTTTCGCCTTGATGATTTTTGCTTCAAAAAGCATTTTAGCGCCTGGTGCTGGCTTGGCATCGCCGCTATGGTTGGTAGGTAGTTTATTATTATTGACGCTAGGTGAGTTAGCATTAAGCCCAGTTGGGTTATCTGCCATGACTAAGCTGGCGCCAGAGGGTATGCAAGGCCAAATGATGGGGCTGTTTTTTGCTTCTATCGCTATGGGTAACTTGGTTGCTGCTTTCTTTGGTGGGCATGTATCTGCTGATAAAATCGAAGGCTTACCAGGTCTATTTACTACCATGACCATCTTCTTGGTAGTGACCGCTGTACTACTATTGATACTAGCAAAACCTATTAATAAGATGCTTAAAGAAAGTGAGCGTGAGAAACAATTGGCCAAGCAATAAGATAATCTGATGTACATTTGTGAATAACAACAGCACAAGTGACATATGATGAGACGTGTTACCATTACTGGTAGCACGTTTTATTGTTTTAGTTAGTGAGATATTTGGCACAAGCCATTGAAAGCTTCCTATTTGCCCAAACATCTAATGATAGGGCACTGTGAACCCCAGTGACGCAATATTAATTTCAATTTTCTACTCTCAATAAGCGGATGCAGTTATCAACGAAAACACAGTTAGATAGCTAAATAAGTAGACTGTTTGCTTGAATAATTGCTATCGATAATAAATGTCTTATTAAAACTAAAGCGGTATCAAGAACTCAAACAAGATGACTATTAGAACAAGACGATTGTAAATAATCGCTCCATCATCATATTTTTATAATTTCTATAAGGACACATTCAATGAATAAACAAGCCATTCACGAACGTATTGCTAACTTACGTAGCACCTTAGCCGCGCAAGATCTCACCGCAATCATCGTACCCTCTGCTGATCCCCATTTATCTGAATATCTACCAGAGTACTGGCAAGCACGCTTATGGCTGTCAGGATTTACCGGTTCTGTCGGTACGCTGGTCGTGACTGCTGACTTTGCAGGTCTATGGACGGATAGCCGTTATTGGGTACATGCTGCCGACCAGTTAGAAGGCACAGGTATTACTTTAGAAAAGCTTGCGCCAGGTCAGCCAAATCATATCGACTGGCTAGCCGAGCATTTGCAAGAAGGGGATAGCGTAGCAGTAGACGGCAACGTACTATCTATCGCCGAGCAAGATCGCCTGCTAAATGCTTTTGATGCCAATGACATTACTTTGATTACTGAGCGTGATGTGCTGACAGAGATTTGGACAGATCGCCCAGCACTACCAGCGGCCAAATTATACGCTCATGATGAGCAGTTCCTTGCTCAGTCTGCCACCTCAAAGCTGGCTGCAGTACGCGAAGGCATGGCAGAAGCAGGTGCGACCCATCATTTACTTTCAAGCTTAGACGATATCGCTTGGTTGACGAACTTGCGCGGTGCTGATGTTGATTATAATCCGGTATTCTTGTCACATATGTTGATTGACGCAGATAAAGCAACGTTGTTTGTTGATACTGATAAAGTAAATGAAGATATTGCACAGAGTCTAAAAGACAGTGGTATCACATTGGCTGACTATTCTGCTGTACAAGATGCATTGAGTGCATTAACGCCAGACGATTTATTACTGTTAGATCCGAGCAAAGTTGCAGTAGGTACGCTCTCAAAAATGGCAGACGATATTGGCTTTATTGAGCAAATGGCACCTAGTACATTACTCAAATCTGTAAAATCAGATACAGATATCGATCATGTCCGTGAAGCGATGCGTCAAGATGGCGCTGCGTTGGCTGAATTTTTTGCCACATTTGAGCAGCGTCTAGCAGCAGGCGAGCGTTTAAGTGAACTAGATGTTGATAGCATGCTGATAGATGTGCGCAGTCGTCAGCCGCATTATGTCTCGCCAAGCTTCCCGACCATCGCAGGCTTTAACGAAAATGGTGCGTTGCCACATTACCGCGCAACGCCAGAAAAATTCAGCTACCTTGATGTGGCCGAGGGCGAAGGCGGATTGCTACTGATTGACTCAGGTGCTCAGTACCAAAACGGTACGACAGATATCACTCGCGTGGTCGGTATTGGCCAAGTTACCGCTGAGCACAAACGCGACTTTACGATTGTGCTAAAAGCTCACATTGCGTTGGCTCGCGCTCACTTCCCTGATGGTATTGCCTCACCGTTGATTGATGCCATTTGCCGTGCGCCGTTGTGGCAAGCACAGATGGACTATGGTCATGGTACAGGTCATGGCGTTGGTTATTTCTTAAACGTACACGAAGGCCCACAAGTCATCGCCTATAGCGCTAGCACACCAAAAGAGCGTGCGATGAAAGTCGGTATGATTTCTAGTAATGAGCCAGGTCTATACCGCGAAGGCAAATGGGGTATTCGTATCGAGAACTTGGTAGTGAATACGCCAGTTGCCAAGCCTACTGAGACAGAGTTTGGTGATTTCTTGAACTTTGAGACCATCACTTACTGCCCAATCGATACGCGTCTGATTGAGCCGTCACTGTTGGACCAAACCGAGATTGATTGGCTAAATAACTATCATAGCCAAGTCTTCGCAGAGCTAAAAGATCGTGTTGAAGGTGCAGCGCTTGAATGGTTGACTGAACGTACTAAAGCCATTTAATCCCAAGCTTAAAGCATTAACTAAAAGTACTAAAAAGCCCCGTAAATTATTTACGGGGTTTTTTAGTGTGTGTTATCTAATAATTACTACTGAGCGACTGTTTCTAACTGTAGGTTCAATACTGAAAAAGGTCCACTGTCAGTGGATACTTTTCTTAGCAGCTTCATTATTAGTAGTTGAGTCATTCTGTTCGCTAAAGTGTTGGGTTACCTCAGCACGGAGCCAAGACTTTAGGTTTTCAGACATTAGCATCATTTGCTCACTTAGATAGTCATCGACCTGAGTTTCTAGCTCGCGGATTAGCTGTTGGTGTGTTGCATCTAGCTTCGCGTCTTTTAAGGCCAAATTAATCGCGGCACTGGCTTTATTATTAATATCTTTAATGTAGTGATCGCTAAGCGTATGTGTCTGTTCGCTAATGGTTTTGTTGTCAGCACTTTTATTATCGCTAGTATTGCCTTCAGTATTTACGACTTCTGATGCGTCTTTTTCAGTCTTTATACTAGAGTTATCAGTAACAAAATCGTCAGTAACAGCGCTATCTGCCACGACTTTATCTGTGTTTGATTTAGCTACGTCGGTAGCAGCCATTTCTTTGTCGTTGTCTGTCTCTAACGCTGCCTGCTCATTTTTTTCTTGTTTTTTTTGAGTCGTTTCTGCCTTGCGTGTGGCTTCTTCTGCTTCTTTTTTCTTCTGCTCGTCTTCTAGTTTTTGTTTTGCAGCGGCTGCGTCTTCTAGATCTTGTTTGTCTGTGATCGCTTTCGCAATGGCTTGCTCTGCATTGTAGTTGTCGTATAGCTCGTCTACATGCGCATCTAAGTCATGGGTATTAAAAGTGAAGTCTTCAAATGAGGTGTCAGATTGCAGCAGAGTAGTGATGTCTTTTAGTTCCTGGGTAATCGCTGCGCGTACTGGCTCAGGTGCACACGTCCAGCGTTGATAAAACTGATGGGAAAATGAGTAGCTTGACATGGTATCTTCCATAAATGTTCCAAAAATTACCCCTTATCATACGCAAGTACGATAAGGGGCTGCAAGTGGACAAACGTAGCAAATCTGACACCAACGTTACAACGCACTCATTACCATGCGCTGCGAGGTAGTTGGGTAGCTGTTATTGATTGACAGGCCATCGAGCAAATACCAATGAGCCATTGGTACCACCAAAGCCAAAGCTGTTGGATACTGCGTACTGCAAGTTATCAACTTTGCGCGATTTATTAGCCACATAATCAAGGTTACAGTTGTCTTCGACATCGTCTAGATTGATCGTAGGCGGTACATGCTGATGCTGTAGCGCCAGTACTGTAAAGATGGCTTCAACTCCACCAGCAGCACCAAGTAAGTGACCGGTCATCGATTTGGTTGAGCTAACTAAGATGCTATCTTTCACAGGAGAGAACACAGTTTCGATAGCAATAGACTCAGCCACGTCACCCGCAGGAGTACTAGTACCATGAGCGTTGACATAACCGACGCTTGATGACTCGATACCAGCATCGTTTAGTGCATTTTGCATCGCTCTGGCCGCACCGCTACCGTCTTCTGGTGGCGCTGTAATATGACTGGCGTCATCGCTCATACCGAAACCGACTAGCTCTGCCAATATCGTTGCACCGCGCGCTTTGGCATGGGCAAGGCTTTCTAATACCACCACACCAGCACCATCACCAAGGACAAAACCGTCACGACCTTTATCAAACGGACGTGAGGCTTTGGTTGGCTCATCGTTGCGCGTAGAGAGTGCGTGCATAGCACTAAAGCCAGCTATACCAAGTGGGCTAGAACCTTTTTCACTACCGCCTGCCAACATAACGTCAGCATCACCATAAGCGATCAAACGAGCAGCAAGACCCATAGCGTGAGTCGCCGTGGTACAAGCCGTCGATGTCGCAAGGTTCGGGCCTTTTAACTTATGCTTAATTGCTACTAGTCCAGCGGCCATATTGACGATAGAGCCTGGGATAATAAAAGGTGAGACTTTGCCTGCGCCTTTTTCGTGTAGGGTATCACGGCTGTTTTCAATCGTTTGAATACCGCCAATACCTGAACCTAAAATAATACCAAAGCGATCTTGGTCAACGCCTTGCACAGGTGCATCAGCAGCACTGACTTCCTCGATAAAACCAGCGTGCTTTAGTGCCATGGCAGAAGCGGCAACCCCATAATGCATGAACTCATCATAGCGACGTGCATCTTTAGCATTCATATATTGCTTGGCATCAAAGTCTTTGATCACGCCAGCGATTTGCGCACGGTAGCCTGTGGCATCGAAATGCGTAATCGGTGAGATACCACTCTCGCCATTGAGCAATTTGGTCCATGAGCTATCGACGTCTAGACCGAGCGGCGTAATGGCGCCCATACCTGTGACTACCACACGCGTATCATCAGAACGCTCGTAGTGAGGTGGTTTTTGACGCGATTTATGTACAGGTGCTGCAGTCATATTATTTGTGTCATCAGTGGTGGCTTGGTCGATAGGTGA
>Ga0208015_1000478_pt1 | contig 20991 bp, 19 predicted proteins | sample 26BtaG_FD_184101 | JGI IMG/M metagenome (GOLD analysis project Ga0208015, IMG submission 184101) | Marine viral communities from Cariaco Basin, Caribbean Sea - 26B_WHOI_OMZ_CsCl (SPAdes) (version 2) | ecosystem: Environmental > Aquatic > Marine > Oceanic | place: Caribbean Sea: Cariaco Basin...
ATACGCATACGCGTTCATCCGTCAAAAAAGCCCAATTGTTAGAAACTTATCTATTAAAACCCATGAGCATTAGTGCCCAAGGGGTTTATAAGCCATTAGCCGGTGCGATTACGATTTCGCCTACCTTTCAATACCAAACTCGCAACCATATTTCTGCGATTAACCAACCTATTTATATCGATGCGCGTAACGGTGACCTCTATCTTTGGGCAGATAACTTTGCCTTGGCTATATCGGAGTCTCTTGATGATAAGCTCGGGACCAGTTGGCAAAATAAGTGGCTCAAAGTGTCACTCAATGATGGCAGCCTGCCAGCAGGGTTTGGTCGGGACTTAATTCAAAGTCACTTTGCGGCGCTAGATGCTTCACTTGAGTCGGCAGCGCTACAAGAGTTTAAGTTTATTAGCCCTGAGCAGCTCAAAACCATCATGCCACCACTCGCTCCTAAGCATCTGCCCATTATGCTGACGGCAAAGACCATTGCTAGTCAGGAGCAAACCGAAAGTGCCAGTGAAGCCGCTAGCAATGAGTATTTGCGCCACTTCTACGAGCAAATGACGCAAAAATATCCAGAACTGGTTATGGAAGAAAGTACTGATGCTGCTGATGCTGTAGTAGTCACTGATGACTTTAAGGAAGCGGAAGAAACGGAAGAAACTGAGCCCGAAATGGCATCAGCAGCAGAATTAGAAGAAGAGTTAGCATCTGCGGTGGAGGATAGCACTGAAGGAGACGAAGCCGAGTCAGACGCGGCTATGTTTACCAGTAAAGCCATCGCCAAACAGATCCTTAACTTAATTAAAGCGCATTTAGAAGAGGTCGATACCGCCGCAGAGGAGCAAGCGCAAGCCTCATTAGAGAGAACTCAGGCGGCCAAAAAAGCACTTGATAAGGCAGCAGCGACTACGATTCAGTATGCAAAAGTATCGGCTGAAGCCACCCCTAATCCTTTAACAGCGATGCAAAGCCTCTATGGCTATAATGGCCGTGGCCAATTGCAATGGAAAATGCAGCGAGCACAACTGGCTAAAGAGAACAATCTTGGGATAGAGACGGGCGAGGGGTTAACAGTAGATATTCTGACGCATTACCAAGCCCTATCCGCCATGCCCACAGCTTATCCCAACCTGCCAGCATCCGTTCAGACCCCCAATGCTAGTAATAGTGTCGATCTCAAAACTTACGCCAAAGCCCTCAATGATTACTATGACTCTGGTGAAGGGACTGAGATTGGCAAGACTATTTTTGGGATGCTAAGCATGTATAAGTCTATGGCACAGGCTCAGATGCAAGGTCATAACAATATTGATGATGCTGATGATGACGTGATCGTTGAAGAAGCTGAAATTGAGGATGCTCAGGATGCGGTGGCAGAGGCTAGTAGCTATGATTTAGAGGATGAGCTAGAGAGCGATTCAGAACGTGAATAAGAGAAATAAGAGAAAATAGGTATTAAACTTAGTCATCATAAAATGCTAGCAGAAACCTTTTGCTAGCATTTTTTATGGAGTTATCTATAATAACCGCCCAATAGAGTATAGCAATAGAAATTATATTGTTATACTCGTACAGAGGTCTTTTAGGTAATGCGGTTACCGTTTGCATTTAACGACCTCATCTAGCGGCTTAAGACCGTATTTTATAACCATTCCACGCGTATTAAACCAGCTGTTTTAATTCGCATTGCTTTGTTCCCCGCTCATATTCCATCATATCTAAGACGATCAATATTCAAGGATGATGTTTTAATACACTCTAGGGAGAGATAAATGAACAGTGCCATTGTGCTCGTGTTTGGCGTCGTCGCCATGATCTGCGGCTATCTATTCTATTCAAAATTTATTGCTAGCAAAATTTTAGGGCTGGATAACAGCATTCCCACGCCCGCTCACACCTTAAAAGATGGCATAGACTATGTGCCTACCAATAAATACGTGCTTTGGGGCCATCACTTTACTTCAGTAGCGGGTGCAGCGCCTATTATCGGTCCTGCTATCGCGGTAATTTGGGGCTGGGTACCTGCCATTATTTGGGTCGTCTTTGGGACGATATTTATGGCCGGTGTCCACGATATGTCAGCCGTATGGGCGAGTATGCGCAATAAAGGCCAGTCGATTGGTTCAATTGCTGGCTCGGTCATGGGAACGCGCGTCCGTACCTTGATGATGATTGTCATCTTCTTACTATTGCTTATGGTCAACGCCGTCTTTGGGGTTGCCATTGCTAATATGATGATTAAGACACCATCCTCTGTGTTGCCGGTTTGGGGTGCCTTAATCGTAGCCGCTATCATTGGCCAGTGTATTTATCGTTATAAGATGAGCCTACCTTTGGTCTCTATCATTGGGGTCGTAGCGCTCTATACCCTGATTTATCTGGGCCCTATGTTCCCAATAGCGCTACCAGAGACCTTTATGGGTCTGCCTGATAATGCCATGTGGATTATTATCCTATTTTCTTATGCCGCTATTGCTTCGTTGTTGCCCGTTTGGATGTTGCTACAACCGCGTGATTACATCAACGGCTTGCAATTGTTCGTTGGTCTAATCTTGTTATACGGCGCTATCTTTATCGCTATGCCAGATATTGTCGCGCCAGCGGTGAACCAGAACTTACCTATGAACACCCCATCCATTATGCCGCTCCTATTCGTCACTATTGCTTGTGGCGCAATCTCGGGCTTCCACGGTCTGGTCGCTACAGGTACCACTTCTAAACAGATTGATAAAGAAGAAGATGCTCGTTTCGTAGGGTATTTCGGGGCGGTTGGCGAAGGTATGCTTGCGTTAGGCGCTATCTTAGCGGCTACTGCTGGTTTTGCGACTTTAGCAGATTGGGAAGCGGTCTATCAAAAGTTTGGTGACGGTTCTATCGGTGCCTTTATCGACGGTGGTGCAACTATCCTAAACGCCGGTGTTGGTATCGACATGGTACTCTCGCAGACGATGCTGACCGTTATGGCCGCTCTGTTTGCTGGTACGACGATGGATACCGGTGTGCGTCTACAGCGCTATATTTTCCAAGAATTCGGTGAGATTTATAACCTGCCTGCCTTAAGAAAAGGGACGGTAGCGACTTTCTTAGCCGTAGGGACTTGTCTACTATTAGCATTTGGTGCCGGCGGTATCGATGGCTCTGGCGGTATGATCATCTGGCCACTCTTTGGTACGACGAACCAGTTGATGGCGGCACTTACCTTGATGATTGTGACCGTGATTTTGCTACGTAATGGCAAAACCATTTGGTACACTTTATTGCCGCTAACTTTCTTGCTCGTCATGTCGGTTTTTGCGTTATTAATTCAATTAAAAACGTTCTACGTCGATGGCAATTGGTTGCTGGTTATCATGGATTTAATTATCCTAGTCGCCACTATTTTAGTCACGTTTGAGAGCTTCTCAGTGTTACGCCGCGAATGGCATCAATACAAGAAGACGAAATAACCTAAAGTAGCAGACGCAATTCTTAAAGCAAAAAGAATCCTAAAGTAAAAAGAAAAAACGCTGGCAGTCGCTGGCGTTTTTCATTTTGCTGATGGTATAGGTAGTGATATTAGCAAGGGCTAAGATGAATAAGTGCTTAATAGCGGGTATGATAAATAATAATAGGCATGACGATTTAAATATAAGAAGCGATTAAAATATAAAAGACGAACTAAGGGGCCGATGCTGAAATTCAGACCTTAGACAAAATAGCGTCACTTATAGCCCATCAAGGAGATAATTATGAGCCAAGAGCTCTCATTATGGCAGCGCTTCGTTGAAGGACTCAACGAGTTCTATCATGCGCCATATCGGCAAACCCTAGCCCGAGCTGCGCGTGATGAAGAAGATTTATTTATGCTGCTGTTATTTGCAGAAAGCTTGGGTATTGATAATCCGGCGAGCTTTTATACGCTAGAGCTGCAGCCAATATTTTTAGAGAAATTCCATGAGTGGCATACTCGTATGGGTATGGAGCGCTGTCCGCTACAGCATGGTGGCTGTTGTTAGGAATGTACATATAAAAATCTTTGAAACCTATCCTTGCTACAAAGTGATTGGTCTCACTATTTAAATATAACGATTTATAGGAGCTCATCATGAGTTTTCAGCCGCTTCAGCAGTTGGCTAGCCAGCTAAATAACATGCCTATTGTCTTCGTTGGCGGTAAAGGTGGGGTAGGTAAGACCACAACGGCAGCAGCATTGGCAGTCAACTTTGCGAGCCAAGGTCAACGCACCTTACTGATTTCGACAGACCCTGCGCATAGTTTAGGGGATATCTTTTCGACCAAGCTGGGCCATCAAAAGACAGCGCTGCATGAACAATTGGATATTATAGAATTAGACCCTGATATTATTATCGATCAGCACTTTGCCCAAGTTGAGCGTACTATTAGTGGTTATGCCAACCCTGAGATGATGCCGAAGATTCAGGCACATCTTAAACTGTCTAAGACGGCTCCAGGGGCACAGGAAGCCGCGATGCTCGAGTCTATCTGCAAGCATTTGGTGGACGCTGTGGCAGAGGGTTACGAGCATGTCATCTTTGATACCGCGCCGACAGGCCATACCTTGCGATTGCTCGTATTACCGGAAATGATGGAAGCGTGGACTGACGGATTACTTACGCAGCAACGCCGTCAAGCCAAGCTAAAAAGTGCAGCGGACCACCTAAGTACTGCCACACAAAAAAACCAATTGACCAATCCTTTTGAGAAAGCAGGCAAGCCGGACCGTTGGCAACAAGCCGTGGAAGTATTAAGCCGTCGTAAGCAGTTATTTAGTGCTGCGGGCAACTTGCTACACGACAAGGAGAAGACAGCTGTAATCTTAGTGATGACCGCAGATACGTTACCCATTGAAGAGACCCGCCGCGCCACGGAGCAGTTAAAATCCGCGCAGCTTATGCCAGCGGCTATTGTGGTCAATCAGTTGATTCAGCCGCAGCAGAGCGATGGCTTTTGGCAACAACGGGCGACCCGCCAGCAGAAGTTATTAGCAGAAATTGAGCAGATATTTAGCGACTACCCGCGCTACCAGATGTATCTGCAGCAGACGGATATTCGCGGCTTTGCTGCGCTACAGGCGATAACGGCACGGTAGCGTTTTAAAAAAATTAACGACGCAGTTTTCTCGATAAATTCCATGCGGCATCTAAGCGCAACTCGCGTGATTGCTCACTATTATTGCCCGTGAGACTGCTCCATTGCGGTTTGCCACGGGCTTTTTTGAGCTCGCTTGGTAATTTATTTGGCTCCCAAGGGGCGATAGACTGCTCTTGCAACTCAGCTACCGGACTGTCAGCGGTAGCGGCATGACCACGATGGCGCAATGACGTTAATAAATCTTGTGAGCGCGTAGCCAATAATGTCAAAGTTGCAGGATCGATATATAAACGCTTCACACCCGTAATCTTGTCAGCAATACTGCCGGTATTCGACAGCAAGCCACCGGCGATACCGCCCAGTGCCGCCCCTAACCCTAAGGTCGTGCCTAACGCTGCTGCGTCAATCCCTAACCCCAATAACGCCCCTGCAGCCGCTCCAGAAGTCGTGCGAATTCCATAAGCTTTTAGCAGCTCAGGGTCAAAAGGATCTTGCTGGTATTCTTGCAGCTCTAAAGGCGTAGCCACTGCGGCATTGTCATAAAACTTATAGAGGTTAAGCAATTGACCTTGCATAGTACGCTCGGTCTGCCTTACCGCCTCTTGCATCTCATGCAATATCGGCATCGGGTCATCCTCTTCCTTAATCTCGCGTACAAAGGCGGCGACATTCAGCAAGAAATCCGCGATGACGATAGTCGCCTCATCATAGAGACGCTCCCAATCTTCTTTGCGGCGATGAATCAGCTGGTTGAGTATTTCCGGGTGGGTGAGCATGGTAGCGAGGTTTTGCCAAAGGTGCATCTCATCGTTAAATTCAAAGGCTACCGAGTCAAAGCGGGTTGAGATATGCAGGTTACGACGCGCCAGCATGGTTTGCCACTCACTGATATTAGCGTCTTGGCTGTCCGTAAAGTTAAATACGGGCATCACGGGGATAGCCGCCCAAGATAGGATAGCTAACTCGTCTTTATATTTACCCAATACCGGCTCACGGGCATCAATCACGTAGACCGCCATATCACTCGCTAGCACCTGACGAATCACCTTTGCTTCTTGCGAGTAATCATCAAAATTGCTGCTACTGGCTCGCTCATCGCCACCTTTGGCAATATCATTGGCTAAAAATTGCTGGAGTCTCTCGATACCATCACGGCGCCTGGCGGTATTGTCCTCGAGCCAGTCCATTAAGCCTGAGGCATCTTCTAGCCCAGGCGTATCATATAACGCTACTAGCGCCTCACCCGTCTGACTGTCGCTAATAAGGGCGCGCTCAACGTGACGCGTGGTAGCCGCTTCGTTTTTGACTTCACCAAAGTACATATCGCGTAGCAAAGTGCGCAGGATAGAGGTCTTGCCGGTATTGGTATGACCTACGACCGCTAGTTTTAACGCCTCACCCATAGCCAACGTCGTCCTTGGGGCCTCTTTTAAAATCTCTGCCATCGTTTTATTACTGCTAGCCTCGGCGAGGGCATCCGTTTTATCCAAGTTTGCAGTATTCTCACTATCCGCCACTGCGCGAGTTGCCACAGGTTGATTCGTAGCAGATTTCTCTAGATTAAAAGCCTTTTCGGCAAACAATCCTTGCGGCTTAGCTTGGTCAGCATTGGTATTAGTAGGGCTGTCAGTATTCTTAAAAGGAGTAGACATAATTTTTATTTCTTGAGTAAAGTTATAAAAGAATTATAAAGTTTTTAGCGATTTATACGATTTATCAAGCTGAGACCAATCCGATTTGCCGTTCAGCTAAGGCAGTCTGCCACTGTTGGTAGCGATCGGTCTGGCTATTATTAATAGCAACAGAGGGCGCAGTCATTGGCTCATTGAGCAATTGTACAATCAGGCCCTGTTTAGCATGGCTGGCAATTTTATCCAACTTGCGCATGGTACCGCGGTCGGGCAAAGCGTGCGCATGGATACCTAGCAAAACTTGTACGGGGTTATTTTCGAGATAACCAATCAGTCTATCCATATCATCACGGTCATCCAAAATACCAAAGTTGTGCACTTGCTCGCCCGCTGCTGCAAGATACCACGCGGCATCATCATACGGATACTCTAATAGGGCAACGAGCTTATGCCCTGGCGTTACTTTGGCAACAGGAGCGACAGGCTGTACGCGCTCAACGAAGTCATCAGCATCGACCACCTTGCGCTGCCAAAAACTAATAATTTTTTGATAATAAGGCAGTTTTAAATCAAGGCGCATCTGTTTGCGGTTAAACATTAATGCACAAAACGCCCAAGCTATGGCTCTAGGGACAATGCCATACATGAGCAAGCTACCAATTAGTAGACCTGCCCATTGGCGCGCGATAGACAGGGGCATGGCTTCTTGTACCAAGCGACTCTGCGCAATAGCCTCAGCATCGGGGACACTAAAGCCAACCATACTGGGCAACCAACCGAGCCAATGGGTCAGCGACATCAAGGTGGCATCAGAGAGTAGGGTAGACTCCCAACTAAAACTATACTGGCGCACAATAAGCAAAAATATAATAGCCAGCAGCATACCGGTTAAGGTCGCGAGCCAAAGTTGATGGCTAAATTTGCTGAGATACCAACGCATACCGGTATGTTGCAGTTGACGGTCATACACAGCAACGGCCGCTTGAGTCACATCGTCTTTACCGCGAATCAAAGCTTTAGGACTGATAAAACTAGTAATAATACTCGGAGATTGCTTACCTTGATTAACTATCGTTAGCACCAGCCAGCCTACCAACATCAAAGTATGAAACCCTAACAGACACACCAACACGTAGAAAAAATTGACTACATTGGCTTGTAGTAAGGTAAATAAACCCACGAAACCTGAGATACACCACACGACACTCATCACCAAGATAATGCCCTTAATCCGGCCATCAATCTTGCCCAACGTACTTGCCAGCTGCCCATTCATATCGATACGTTCGGCGCGGCGATGCAGCTTTTGGATGGGGGTCGCCGTTTCATCTTGCAGCTTTTCGGTGACCAATAAGGGATCCGCAGCAAAAACATGATTCTGGCTTTCTAGCTCGCGCACTAACTCAGTAAGTTGGTCTTGTTTCGATAGCATGGGAAGGGGGTATCCGTAACGGGGTTATATCACTTTAGGGCTATCAAACATCAGCAGTAGCTTGATGCCGCCCTATTTATAAATTAAGTCGAATCTTGTGCGATTCATTGTAGCTTATTTGCGGCTAGGATTTTTTATCATTATGCTACGCAGCAAATCCATGCTGCAAATTGGCTACGACAAGCCTTAGTACGACTATAAGTTTAATTTTCTTATGAAATATAAGATTAAACACCGTAAATTTCAATTTACATTTCTTGGGGCAAGGCTCATGATAGTGGCACGTATATTCAGGATGAATAATGACGGGTTGGGTAGATGGTCCTAATTCAGGACAGTATCCAATCGTGGGGCGATACCACAGCACAAATTAACAAGCAAGGAGCGCACAGATTCATGCAGTCAGAACATCTATCCACTGCTGTCAATAAACGACCAGAAGACGAAAATTTAGGACTCTTAGCCAATATAGCTTATGGCTTTCAACACGTTTTAACCATGTATGGTGGCATCATTGCCGTACCATTAATCGTAGGACAAGCTGCCGGATTAGGTAGCGCCGAGATTGGCTTACTGATAGCGGCATCCCTATTTATCGGCGGCTTAGCTACCGTCTTACAAACCATTGGCATTCCCTTTTTTGGTTGCCAGCTGCCCTTAGTACAAGGCGTATCCTTTGCTAGTGTGGCGACTATTGTGGCCATTGTTACCGCAGGGGGCGGCTTACCCTCAGTGTTTGGCGCGGTCATTGCCGCCTCTTTAATCGGTCTCCTCATCTCCCCGATATTCTCTAAAATCATTCGGTTTTTCCCACCCTTAGTCACCGGCGCAGTGATTACTACTATTGGCTTAACCTTGATGCCTGTAGCCGCACGTTGGGCGATGGGCGGTAATATGAAGTCGCCAGATTTTGGTAGCATGGCCAACGTGGGCTTAGCCGCCTTTACTTTAGCTTTAGTGCTAGTATTCAGTAAGTTAGGCAGTGCTGCTATTAGTCGATTATCCATTTTGCTATCGATGGTAGTAGGGACGTTATTAGCTTGGATGCTCGGCATGGTCGACTTCTCGCAAGTCTTAGTCGGACCCATCTTTGCCTTCCCAACCCCTTTCCATTTTGGCACTCCTGAATTCCATCTGCCTGCCATCATTTCGATGTTTATCGTGGTGTTAGTGATCTTAGTAGAGACCTCAGCAGACGTGTTAGCTGTTGGTGATATTATTGAAACTAAAGTAGATTCTCGCCGTCTGGGCGATGGTCTGCGCGCCGACATGATTTCTAGCGTCATCGCACCCTTATTTGGCTCATTTACCCAAAGTGCCTTTGCGTAAAACGTAGGTTTGGTCGCTGTAACTGGGGTAAAAAGTCGCTTCGTAGTGACCTTTGCGGGGATTATCCTTATCATTTTAGGCTTGATGCCATTAATGGGTCGCGTAATCGCTGCTGTACCTACCGCGGTCTTGGGCGGTGCTGGCGTCGTACTGTTTGGTACGGTCGCAGCCAGTGGTATTCGTACCTTAGGTAAAGTGAATTATCAGAATAATATGAACCTCATCATCGTAGCCACGGCTATTGGCTTCGGTATGCTGCCGATTGTTATGCCGTCATTCTATGACGCGTTCCCTGATTGGTTTGCCACGATTTTCCATTCGGGCATCAGCTCTACTGCGATTATGGCTATCGCGTTAAACCTATTGTTTAATCATATGAAGTTAGGCAACTCAGACCAGCAGTCAGTATTCGTCGCCGGTACGGAAGACCGCTCGGTACGTCCCGCAGTGATTTTTGATTTAAATGAAGGCGATTACTTTAAAAATGGTAAGTTGTTTGATGCCGAAGGCAATGAAGTTGCGGTCGTCCCGTTAAAAGATCGCCCGAAACCATTGAGCAATCATTAACCGTCCAAGTATATTTATTTTAATGACTTATTCTATATAGGCTTAGGTCTCTAATCATGAAATACTTAAAGTCGCCCCAGTGGGCGGCTTTTTTATTTATAAGACCTTTTATTTATGCCGTGGTTTATTTATAAAGCTAGGTTATTAAAAAAGGGATAAACAGAATGACAAGAATAAACGTGCTATAAATAACGTATAAAATCCTATTACATACGGAAAATAGCTCTATGGATAACCATACTTTAACCCATAACTTTCTGATTATTGGCGGTACTGGCGGTATTGGTCTGGCTATGATTAAGCAGCTGTTGCAGCACAACCCTATCGCAGCAGAGGCTGGCGTGCAAATCTTTGCAACTTATCATAATCGCAAGCCTAGTCTACAAGCTGATAATATCCACTGGCTGCCTATGGATGTAACGGATGAAGCCAGTATTGCAGCGGCAATTGCTGATATTCAAGCGCAAACGGCACAGCTGAATTGGGTGATTAATGCGGTGGGGTTATTGCATACAGCGACGGAAGGTCCAGAAAAGAGTATTCGTCAGCTCGAGCCCGAATATTTTATGCAGAATATGGCAGTTAATGCTTTGCCAAGTTTGCTAATTGCTAAACATATCAAGCCATTATTAAAACCTGCGGCTGCAACTAAGACTGCAACTGCAACGACAGACGTGCCAGCCACTATCTACGCTACTGTTTCTGCCCGAGTAGGCAGTATCACGGACAATCGCGTGGGCGGCTGGTACAGTTATAGGATGAGCAAGGCCGCTCTGAATATGGGCATGAAGACCTTGTCGATAGAATGGGCGCGTACGCTAAAACAGGTGTGTGTGGTGGTCCTGCAGCCTGGCACCGTGGATACCGAGCTGTCTAAACCTTTTCAAGGTAACGTACCAGAAGATAAGCTATTTACCGTAGAATATAGTGCTGAAAAACTTCTGTCTGTCCTAGCAGATATGAGTGCTGAACAGACAGGAAGTTTTGTGGATTGGTCGGGGGCAGCTATTCCTTGGTAGGCTAAACTCTACCCCAATCAGGTTAGTTGACTACAAATAAGTCCATAAACTCATTCACGGGCGTATTTTCTAACTGCTGTTGATCGCTACATAGTGCAAATATTTCCTCACAGCGGCTCTCAATAAAACGAGTCGCCAAATTAGCGCGGAACTTCGCCTCTAATACCGGGATACCTTCTTCTCGGCGGCGCTTATGACCAATCGGGTATTCCACCGCGACTTTATCGGTACTGCTGCCGTCTTTAAAGAACACTTGAATGGCATTGGCAATCGAGCGTTTTTCTGGGTCGAGGTAATCTTGAGTGTAGCGTTCATCCTCTTCCACCACCATCTTACTGCGCAGCTCATCGATAGACAGATGCTGCTCGTGGTAGCTGTCCTCGTAGTTTTCCGCAATCAAATCACCGGTTAATAGGGGCACAGCGACCATATATTGCAGGCAATGATCCCGGTCAGCAGGATTCGCTAGCGTCCCTTCTTTAGAAATAATGCGAATCGCGGACTCATGAGTGGTTAAGACAATTTTATCGATGTCGTCAATATGACCTTCCACTTGGGGATGCAGAATGACTGCCGCCTCACAGGCGGTCTGTGCATGGAACTCTGCAGGGAAGCTAATCTTAAATAAGATGTTTTCCATCACATAAGTCCCAAAATCGCGTTGGAATTTAAACTGACGCTCGCCCTCAGGCTTGGTCGCTAGGTCTTTATTGGTATGGCTAAATAGCACATCATAGAAGCCCCATTGCGGTGCGGATAATACTCCAGGGATACCCATCTCACCACGTTTGGTGATATCGACCAACCTTACCGCACGACTGGTAGCGTCACCCGCTGCCCAAGATTTACGGCTGCCCGCATTGGGCGCATGACGGTAAGTTCTTAAGGCTTGACCATCGACTAAGGCTTGTGAGATAGCCGCCATGATACGCTCGCGCGGTAGGTTTTGCAGTTTAGCAATCACAGCGGTAGAAGCTAGTTTCACTAAAAAGACATGGTCGAGACCCACGCGGTTAAACGAATTCTCTAACGCCAACACCCCTTGAATCTCATGCGCCATAATCATGGCCTCTAACACGGCTTTCATCGTGAGAGGAGCACGACCTTGGCTGATATTCACCTGACTAATATAGTCAGCAATCGCTAAAATTCCGCCTAAATTATCAGAGGGGTGGCCCCACTCTGCAGCGAGCCAAGTGTCGTTATAATCGAGCCAGCGCACCATACAACCGATATCAAATGCCGCCTTGATCGGGTCTAAGCGATGGGAGGTACCGGGTACGCGAGCGCCATAAGGGGTAATCTGTCCGGGGAAGTCAGGACCTAGGTGTTTGGTACATTCGGGAAAGCGTAACGCTAACAGGCCACACCCCAGCGTATCTATCAGACAATGGCGAGCGGTATGCCAAGCGGTATTCGCATTGGGCGAGTCACTATCGATATTAAAGTTTAAAACATAATCGGCAATTTTTTGAATCTCAACATCATAATCGGGACGGACATTGCTCTCTACATTGCTTGAAGCGTTGCTTTGCTTATTATTAGTGGTCGTAGTCATTGCTAATCCTTTTTATCATTATTTTATGTATTTGATAATCATTCCTATTTAAAATAACACAGACGTGAGTAAACAACAATGCACTCAAAGTCATTTTGTGTCACATCTTAGTAGAGTTAAGAGAGGGGGGTGTTTTATAACCTAAAGAAAAGCGTAACATTGCGTAGAAAAAAATCTAGACGAGTAGTTAACTTAATTTTGGTAGAAAAATACCTTTTATACAGCTAGGGTTAATAACTGCGATTTGAATATGATTATGACGTTGAAAGCCTGCCTCTGGATAAAGTGGCTGACCTTCCCAAAAAACAGAACGAACCGTATCAAAAAATACTCCCTGTCTTTTTGCTAGCATATGAGCATAGTTAATGACGGCACAATCTAACTTACGATTTTTAAAGTCAAAATCATTTTCTCCAAATGAGAAGTTTTGAGGAATTGCGGTATGCTCATTTTTTAAATCTTCAACCAAAGCGTAGTAAGCTTCTTGTAGGAAATCTAAGTGTTGCTGATCAAGAAGGTCAAGGCAGTTTCCTAAGTCTATTATAGCCCCCAAAACATAGGGTTTTTTGACACTACTATTTTTGCGTTTGCTAGTTGTAATAGCATATTGTCGAGCGCGTTCGATGTTATTTTCCCAAAAATAAACACCAGCCCCAAGCCAGTCATAATCATTCTGACTGAGCCTAAAATCTTCTTCCTGTAAAAGTATTTTCTGGGCAATGTTTTTATCTAAACCATGAAATCCATAGACAAAACTTGGTTTCCTATTATAGATAGTCACACGCTTTCATCGCTGCGATTTGAGCTTTCCTGACGTATAGGTTTTTTAGGATAGTAATTAGGACTGGGATCACCATTCTCTTCTAGTAAACCCGCTTCTTTTAATCTGGATAAGCGCTGCTCAGAGGTACTCTCACGTCTTAATTGCTTAACACTTTGAGTTAAGCTAACAATATCTACTGTCGACATGGCTCTACTCCTAGAGGATAGAGGTTTTGTGCACTCAATTCATTATAGACCGCTCAACCAATGAATACCATGTTCAAAATAAGAAGCGTTTTAAATCACCAGATAAACTAATCCAGCAATAAACAGCGTGGTTAATAAAATGAGCAGACCGTGTAGCACCTTGATTACGGTAGATTGCTCGGTACTGGGCATCTTAACTTTAGCTTTTTTGGCCAGGCTAAGAATCATGGTAACGTGCTCGATACCATCTTCAAGATACCCTTCACCATCCACGACAAACCCTAATGATTCATAGAAGCTCAGTAAGTAGGTCTGGGCAGAGATGATAATTGGCTTTTTGCCATACTTTTTACGGCAAACCTTAATAGCCTGGGTCATAATCTCTCGCGCCAGCCCGTCACCGCGATGCTCAGGCATGATTAACACGCGACCAATAGAGGGCATAGGGCCAAGCGCTTTAGACTCTGCGGTCTTAGGTCTAACCTTATTAAATTCGGGCGGAATAATCCGGCAATAACCCACTAACACCGCATTTTGATGCGCTACCAGGTGCAGACAGTCAAAATCGACGTCATCCATATCTTGATAAACACAATTTTGCTCGACCACAAAGACTTGTGAGCGCGCTTTAAGGATGTGGTAGAGGTCTACCGAGGTCAAGTCATCAAAGGTTTTGAGAGAAAATTCACAGGTCATAAGAGATAAGCTTCTGGCAATAAGATAATGAGGTCAAAAGGCAGCGGACAATAATGAGAGTCGCCAGTATTATATAGCGCGCATAATAGCATTTCAGTTTACGAAAGTTTGCCTAATTCATACTAGAAAGTAAGCCTGTGGGGTCATAAAATCTAACTTTACTGCCGGCTATTTAACTTTAAGGGTCATTCAAATTAACTTTAAGGGCTGCTCAAAATCACACTTTTGCTTTTCATAAGTCATGCTTTTTATAAGTTACTAGCTACTTCAGCTACCGATTGCATAGCCTGATATTCTGCCCTTTTAACAGTCTACTCTGCGATTTTTTCTATAGGCTTAACGACCTGTTGCTTTATAAAAGGCTGGTTAGCAATACCAAAAGGAATATGCACCGAGGGCACTTTTAACGATTTAAGATGGACCTCTTGATCATCAAAAAAGATATGCGGTTTTAGCACGTTAAGGACTTTTGATTTATCGATACCGCCCATAAAAAAAGCTTCGTTCGCTGAAATATCCCAGTTTCTTAAAGTATTGATCATCCGTTTATGCGCCGGGGCATTGCGCGCCGTGACAATAGAGACCCTTAAGATAGGCTCGTAGTCAGGATTTTGCTCAATCTTGGCTTCTTCTAAGCTTTGAATATAGGAGATACGCTCTAGGAAATTCTTTAGTGGTCCTGGTTTATGTGGCGTATCAACATGGGCAGACTCATGCGAATGGAAGCCTTCAAGCTGCTCTTTTTTAAAGATACTTTCCGCTTCATCATCGATAATTACCCCATCAAAGTCAAAAGCTATGCGCAGTTGCTCATCGTCAGCATCATCGGTCATTTCACCTTTAAGAATACGACCTGCCGGCAAGCCCGCTGCCACTGCATTATCGATATCTTCTTTACTGGCTGACAAAAACAGCTCGATATCCAACGCCGAAATATACTTATGCGGAGAATGCCCTTGCAGGAAAATAGCGCGAGTAATGGGCAATCCATAAGACTCTATGGAGTTCATCACGCGCAGACCAGTATCAGGGTCATTCTTTGATAACAGGATAACTTCCACTAAGGGGTCATTAGCATCTGGACTCAACTCATTAAGCTTGAGCAAACGCCGGATAAAAGGGTAGGCGACGCCTTTATCTAGCGTGTTGTCCTGATTTTCTCTTTGATACTGCCGATAAGCCTGCTCCCCTTGCGTCCGGAAGATAGCGTCAGACTCGGACAAATCAAACAGCGCGCTTGAGGACAGGCCAACGACCAGTCTATTGCTTAACTCATAGGCCATGATTACTTGCTATCCTTTATATTAATTGCCAAATGTACTCTGCTAATCGAAGAGCGGCGTTTAGCCAGACTCTTATCAATCAGATGCCTATCAACTAAACATCCATCAACCAAACGCTTACTAACAGACCCAAACAAGCCTACTGATTAATAAGCTAGCCATCAACATTGAAAATACTTAGCTCTGCAACGTCTCTCTAATCTTATCTAAGTTCAGACTGTCTGACATCGCGGTAAAGATTTCATAGTATTTGCCATGCTGCTGATAAAGCTCTTCATGGGTGCCAGTCTCAACCACCCGGCCATGTTCAATCACTACCAAGTCATCGGCATCGATAATCTGCGCAATGTTATGGGAGACGATAATCACCGTGCGGTCTTTTTTGATGAGGTCTAAACTGCGTTTAATCTGCTGGCTGGCAATAGCATCGAGGCTCGCCGTCGGTTCGTCTAAGAATACAATCGGCGGATCCTTTAAGAACATCCTAGCCAAAGCGATACGCTGCTGCTGACCACCGGACAAGGATTTTGCCGCGCTCTCATAGCCGTTTGGTAACGCCAAAATCTGCTCATGAATAGAGGCTTTTTTTGCTGCGATGACGATATCTTCCATGCTGGCGTTCATATCACCATAGCGGATATTTTCAACGATAGACCCTGAGAAGATATGGTTGTTTTGCAATACCAACCCCACCTGCTGACGCAACTCTTGAGTATCGTAGTCGGCTAAGTCGTGACCGTCTAAACAGATTTGGCCAGAGCTAGGCTCATAAAATTTGACCAATAAATTAATAATGGTACTTTTACCCGCACCGCTTAAACCGACTAGGGCGGTGATACGGTTGGGCTTGATGTTAAAGCTAACATCTTTTAAGGCTTGGGTGCCATTGGGGTAGCTGAAATCAACGTTTTTCAGCTCGATACTGCCTTTAAGATGCCTGCTACTGAGGCCACCCACTTTTTCGACTTGGTCGTCGTCCTCTAGTATCTCAAAAAACCCCTCGGCATAGGTCAGAGCATTATTGATTTGATCATAGATTCGGTGCAGCTGACGAATAGGGGCGGCGACGTTTTGAAACAGCAGGACATGAAACATAATCATGCCAATAGTCATCTCACCTTTAAGTACAAAATAAGCGGTGAGGATAATGATAGCGACCACGCCGATTTGCTCAATAAAAGTCTTAATCGCATCGTAAATAAAGGCAATACTGCGAATTTTAAGCTGATTGTCGGTCATGTCCTTTTGAATGCCAAAGTGCTTTTCGGACTCAATAGGCTCGCGAACGAAGGATTTGACCACGCTAATCGAATTAATCAGCGAGATGACTAGCCCGCTTTTCGCCTCTCTAAACTGACGCATTTGTCGACGAAACCCTTGCAGGAGTCGCGCCTGTTTTTGACTGATAAAAAAGTAAATGGGCACGATGATAAGACCGACCATGCCCACCCAAAAGTTAGCGGTAAACATAATCACTAGCGCGACTATAGCATTAGCAAACAACGGTAGCATGTCGATAAAGAAATTTTGCACCAGGCTGGTAAGACTGCTCACGCCTAAGTCAATGCGGGTCTGTAGCTTGCCACTGTCATTTTTACTGCTGGTATAAAATGCCATGCGGTAGGTGAGAATACGGTCAATGACCCGCTGCGATAAATCACGTGAGAGATTAATACGAATCTTTTCCCCGAAGTAGCGCTGACCAAAAGAGAGACCGATAGAGAGTATCTCTTTAGTGAGCAATACCACACTGATGATAGCGAGCATCTGCACGCCGGCTTGCCAGGGCTCCGCTAGGGTAGCAATCTCAGTTAAGCGATCTACGGTATAGCGTAGGACAAAGGCGTTGACCTGGGCGGTAAAAGAGCCCAACACTGTCAGCAGCAGCGTAGCAATGATTAAAACTTTATACGGCTTCGCAAACACAGCCAGCTTCTTTAAGATATCCCACAGCAGGGCACGCCGCTCAACCTTATTGGTCGGGGCTTTATGCTCTAGCGGTGGTTTGGCATCGTCAGCGACCGTCTGCGCGGCCACTGACTTGTCTAAAGAAACGGGGTTAGATTTAGAGGGTTTTGGCATGCGGCTCAAACTCATTCATAGCAATCTTAAAAACAATTTAGCCTTAAAAGCAATCTGCAGGCACAAACACTTCACCCACCATAATACGACGTGCCGAGCGGCTCATCGAGACTTTTTTCGCCTGCCAGCGACCATCGTTATTCTCAGTCTTACCACCGACCAATAGCGTGCCTGAGGGGTGACCAAAGCGCACTTCTGACAATTCACCACCACCGGCGGCTTGGTTGACTAGCGTGCCTGGAGTAGTGGCGGCGGCAGCAATAGCGACTGCAGCGGTACCCATCATGGCATGGTGTAATTGACCCATACTCATAGCCCGCACGACGAGGTCAATGTCTTCGCCTGCGACCGTTTTGCCGCTAGAGGCGGTGTAAGTAGCGGCTGGTGCGACCCAAGCAATTTTAGGGATATGCTGACTCTTTTCCGCTTCGCTAACGTCTTTAAACAGACCCATAGCGACGCCACCTTGTGCCCGGATGCTCTCTAGCTTCTGTTGCAGCTCGCTATGACCATTAATAACACCTTGTAGCTCAGTACCGTCAAAGCCTAAGTCTTCAGCTTTCATAAAGATAGTCGGAATACCGGCGGTGATAAAGGTCGCCTCAAAAGTTTGGCTATTGCCCTCGCTGTCGGTAATCGTAAAGTCGTCAACCAGATTGTTCGTCGGGAACATGCTGCTGTCACCATCGACCGGATCGATAAACTCAATTTTGACCTCTGCTGCTGGGAAAGTAACGCCGTCTAGCTCAAAATCACCGGTTTCTTGCACCTGAATTTTGCCTTGCTCATCGGTATAAACCGGTACGTGGGCAATAATGGTTTTGCCAATATTCTCTTGCCAAATCCGCACTTCGCAAATACCGTCGGCAGGGATACGCTCGGCATCAATCAAGCCCATATTAATGGCACAAGCACCTACCGCTGCGGTTAAGTTGCCGCAGTTACCTGCCCAATCAATCATAGGTTTAGCGATATTGACCTGACCAAATAAATAGTTCACATCGTGGTCAGCTTGCCTGGCCTCTGACAGGATAACCGTCTTAGAAGTCGACGAGCTGCCATTGCCTAAACCGTCAATCTGTTTACCATAAGGATCGGGACTGCCAATCACGCGCAATAAGAAGTTATCACGAGCTGCGCCCGGAACTTGGCAACGCTCAGGTAAGTCAGACAGTTTAAAAAACGTACCTTTTGAGGTGCCGCCACGCATATAAGTAGCCGGTACGGAAATTTGCGGGGCAGGGCGGGCAGCAGGGTTAGCAGGTGAGCTCATGGATAAATCCTTTTATAAGTGATTGTGGTAAGTGGAATTTTTATATTGGTTAAGTGAATAATTAAATTAAGCTACATTGTCAATTTAATTATGATAATATTTTAGTTTGCAGACGACTAATTTTGAGGCTTAGGATGGCGACCACTAGTATTCGATTGGACAAAGTATTGGTAGATAAGGCCACAGTCATTTCTCAAACCTATCACCGTACTACTCCCAAACAAATCATGCATTGGGCGACCATCGGTCAAATTATGGAAGAGCACCCTGAACTGTCTTACGACTTCGTCCGGCAGCTGCTCACGGCACAGTTTGAGATTGAGGCGGGCATGGTCGAACCTTACGAGTTTGGAGAATAGTTATGCTATATCTACCCGAACTGCCTATTATCCAAACCTACAGCTTTAAACAAAGCCTGCAAAAACTCCCTATTAAACAAAAATTAGCGCTAGATGACACCATAAAAGACATCGTCGATGAACTGGCTCTATTGGCTGAGGAGCCTGAAGTAGTCATTCTAGATAAAGTTTATAAATTTAAGACCCTACAACACTTTACTACGCTAGTTTACCAAGTGGATAACGGTCAGCTGATTCTCACGCAGCTAATGTTGGGCACTAATAATAACTTTTATCATAATATTAAATGGAACTTCGTCATCAGGGGCAAGCTAGTCTCGCTATTCTTTGCTTGGGGCAGTATTTTTAAGGTTAAAATTCTTTCTGAGTGAGCTTTAGTTTTCTTAATTATCTTGGGTTTGCCAATATAGATAATCTTTCCATACTGCATATGTTCATGCTAACTGCATACTCATCATAGTTTCCAGTTAAACTTCATCAGTATCTATCTGCTCTGCAGTATCTACCAACTCTCTAACTTAAGTCTTACCCGCTTTATATTGGGCAATGGACTCAGCAAGGTGCGCTGCGTTTGCAGACGACTTTAATAAGTAGACTGTCTCCATCAGGCTGTTGTAGTAATCCAAAGACATGACAACCGCATCATCGGCATCACGGCGCGTGATAATGGTGGCGCCCGCATCTTCAATCACTGTATCTAACACTAATTTAAAGTTTTTTCTAGCTTCTGAAAAAGTAATGACCCGCATAACGATTCCTAGAGTTGTAAGATTTATATGAAATGTTGCGCCATTCTCTAATAGCCTACAATGTTAAATAGGATTTCGTTAGCTTAAAAGTCATCAGTGAGTAACGCTTCTAAAGTTACCTCTACAGCATCTGGTATCTGACTCCTGCGTGCTTCAACAATCTTGCCTAACTCGAAGTCTTCAATAATCTCCATCATTTTTTCATAGGTCTCAACAGGCACTAGATAACCTGAAGGTTTATTATGATTTAAAATGGCTATGGGCTGTCCATTAGCTTGTTTAAGTAAAGCAGTTGGATTGCGTTTTAGCTCAGAAATACTGGCTGTTTGGTTGGCAAATATAGGATGCATCAAAGATTCTCCAGATAAAATTAGCCGTAATAAGCACTAAATAAAGTTTTATCTTAGTACTTTCTAGCACCTTTTATATTACCTTTATCTTAATAACTTATTCACCTATTAAAGACAGTAACTGTAATTTATAGGCTATATCAGATAATAACCCTATACTAATCCTGATAAAACAAACCCCATCTTAATAGACAGGGTTTATTTTTAATCACGAAATAACTGCTACGGACTAAGCCACGCTATTGGCTAAAAACTCTTTAGCAAAGCGCTGTAGCATACCGCCGTTATTATACATTTCGACTTCATCTTCTGTATCTAGACGGACGATTAACTCAACATTTTCAACGCTGCCATCTTGACGGTTGATTACTAGAGTCATCTCGCCACCGGCACTTGGGGTACCTAGTACGTCATAAGTCTCAGTACCATCTAGGTATAAAGTCTGACGGTTGGTATCAGGCTTAAACTGTAATGGTAAGACCCCCATACCGACTAGGTTCTGACGGTGAATTCGCTCAAAGTCTTCAGCAACGATACATTCGACACCAGCAAGACGCACACCTTTAGCCGCCCAGTCACGGCTTGAGCCCTGACCATAGCCATCAC
>Ga0208015_1000480_pt1 | contig 20863 bp, 19 predicted proteins | sample 26BtaG_FD_184101 | JGI IMG/M metagenome (GOLD analysis project Ga0208015, IMG submission 184101) | Marine viral communities from Cariaco Basin, Caribbean Sea - 26B_WHOI_OMZ_CsCl (SPAdes) (version 2) | ecosystem: Environmental > Aquatic > Marine > Oceanic | place: Caribbean Sea: Cariaco Basin...
GATGAACTAACTATAGATTTTGGCACATCAAACAGGCAAATATCTGAGGTATATGTCTATAATGTTCAAGGGCAACAGATCAAGACATTGATCACCTTCGAAAATAATTCATCAAAGATTTCCACTAAAAATATGGCCAAAGGGATGTATATTATGGAGATTTTCAATGATGCTGGCCAAAAAACAACCCGTAAATTCGTTAAAAATTAATGAAACCCCACTTCGGTAAGCTATATTTAATTCCGACAGATTTAGGTGACGATCCCGTTTGGGAAGTTTTGCCCGCTTCAATAAAGAAAATCATAGACCTCACTAACGACTATATTGTCGAAAATGAAAAATCTGCGAGACGTTTTATCAAAAAGATTCATCCCGAAAAATCACAACCTTCACTTCAGTTAAGAATTCTTAATAAGTTTACCTTAGCCTCTGAAAAATCCTCATTTTTAAATGCTTGCAAAGAAGGGAGGCCTATGGGACTATTATCTGAGGCAGGATGCCCTGCAATTGCAGACCCAGGATCAGACATTGTCATGCTGGCACATCAAAATAAGATTCAAGTAGTACCGCTAGTTGGTCCATCATCCATTATTATGGCATTAATGGGCTCAGGCATGAACGGACAAAGTTTTGCTTTTAATGGCTATTTACCCATCGATAAAAACGAAAGAAAAATGGAATTGAAGCGTCTGGAAAAATTATCCAGTGATCAAAACCAAAGCCAAATGTTTATCGAAACGCCCTATCGGAACAACAAAATGTTGGAGGATTTATGTACGACCCTACATCCACAAACGAGGGTCTGTGTGGCCTGCGACCTTACTTTGGCCTCAGAATACATAAAGACATACCACGTTAGTGACTGGAAACATATCAAAGTGGACCTGCACAAACGTCCCGCCATATTTATCATTCACAAAGACTGATCATAAATTGGCCTTTGCCTTCTGATTGGGTTTTATGAACGATGTATCGTATCCGGAAAATTGTTTCATATAATACGAAATGGACGTCCCATAAGCATCGGAAAGATTATATCCTCCGCGACTTCTTAAGAATTTCTTTACACTTCCCGGTCCTGCCAAATGTGCAGCCGCAAGTATACCCGATTCAGTAATTGTAGTGCCATGAATTTCTGTACCCACAAAACGTGCAATATCTTTCCTTAGGATCCACTTGTTACGCTCTGAATTGGCTAAGAATGCTTTCTCTTGCAATTCTGGCGTGTACAAAAAGTATTCAGGATTATAAACACCCAATAACTTTAATGTTTCGGCTCCAAATTGATATTTACCTAAATACCCCAAATCATTCACCGTAAAATAATTTCCACGAGATTCTTTAAACGCAAGTGCTTCCTTAAATCCTAAATAGGACTTACCTAAATATGGAAAAAACTTATTATAATTTGTGTTTTGGGATGGTTGTTCAAATGTGGCAGAAAGTGCGATATCCTCCGAAACTGTGTAATTTAGCTCTAATCCTTCAGTGGAAAAATTAGTCATATCTACAGTCGTTTTTGGAAAAAGTGTCGTGATTAGAATGACACAGATTGCAAAAGGGATAACAAAATAATTAGTGATCTTTTTTAACATAATTCCTAATCTTTGTAAAGCCTTTTATATTTTTTAGCAGACTTAAATTTCAGCGTGCAAAGGTATGGTTTTTTATTAAACCCTCAAAATTAATCGTTTAAGGTCTCTAAAAGTAGATACCATGGAGCTTAATGCCATTTTTATCGGTAAACTCCAAAGCAGGAAAAGGCACCTTAATTACGTTCAAAACATCAAAAACGGACTTTAATACATGTGATTTTGTTTCTATCCTTGACAAATCTACGTCTAAACTCAAATAGAACTGCCGTTTTCTATTTTTGTTAGTAACAAAGTTGTTAACAGGCTCATTATGAGCAAACATCATGCCATCGGCACTATAGCCCACGGCTAGATTCAACCATTTGGGAATATGATTGTTATTTATGAAGGATTGAATATTTAAACTCAACCAATAGGTTTGTCCATTATAATCCTTTAAAACTTCTTCTAAAAATCCGTTGCCCAACTTTTCAGGATTCAGTTGAGCATACTTCGTCTGATGAAAAGAAAATTTTAAAGTCATCCGCTGTTCCTTCCAAAGTAGATCTTGGCCAATATAGAGTCCTGTGCCAACACCATTGGCCAGTATATCTCCCCATGAAAACCCCCATTCTTTACTAAAACCATCAAAAATTTCAACGGCAGTTAAAAAAGTGAATCCTAATGTAGAACCGTACATCAATTGTTCTTTTTTACTGGCACCACTCCAATTTAAAAGGTTTGCTCCCATCCTTCCCAATTGATATGACGAAAAAACATGGCCCATTTTATCCATCTGCAGCCATTCATTATTGTCGTTTATGGTGTGGAAATTGGATCGCTCAAAATCAGCGTACCACAGCTGATCGAGCGCCAGTAAAGTTAAGCCGCCAATAGTTGCTTCTGATATACAAACAGCAGTCCTTCTTGAGGTATTGAGAGTGTCACTTGGCGTTAGGAATTTGTCAAGTTTGGATTGTGAATAAACTGAAGTAGTGAGAAATAAAATTAAAATAAATTTTAATCCTGGCATAATTTTACCTGTTTACCCCTTGCTGATTAATCCAACGTACATATTCTTGTCGGTTGACATTATGTTGTGACAAGGTCTTAGCAAACTTGTGATAACCAAAATTCTTGACATCTGCCACAAAATAAAAATAATCATGCTTCTCATAATTAAGGACCGCATCTATAGAACTGATGTCTGGCATTGTAATCAAGCCTGGCGGCAGTCCGGCATATTTATAGGTATTGTACGGTGAATCTATTTCCAAATCTTTATAAAGAACACGTTTGATAACTTGGTCAAAATCGCCAGAAGTGAGCTTAATGGCATAGATTACGGTTGGGTCTGCCTGTAAGGGCATCCTTATTTTTAATCGATTCATATATACTCCTGCAACTCTTTTCCGTTCATCCACTTTAGCGGTCTCTTTCTGCACAATGGATGCCATGGTCATAACTTCATCTGGGGTTAAATTTAATGCCTTCGCTTTTGCCAATCGTTCATCATTCCAAAAACGATTATACTCTTTTAGCATGCGCTCTCTAAACTGTTCAGCAGAAGTGTTCCAAAAAAACTGATAACTATTGGGAATATACATTCCCAATGCCGTTTTGGATGAAAAGCCATTCGATTTTAAAAATTCAGGAGAAGACATGACCGTAAACAATTCCAAACTATCCGCTTCAATCTGAGTAGAAACCCGACCCGCCAATCGCTCCAAGGATTCTTGATTGTTAAATGATAGCTTCACGGGAATATTATTGCTTCTAATGGAATTAATAATATCATTGTTGTTCATTCCTTTCTTTATGGCATACTTACCTGCCTTAATATTTGTCGTGTATTTTTTGCGTTCAGCAAGAGCGTCAAATTTATCTATATCTTTCAATAAAGGCTCCAGTTCCTCCCTAACTTCTTTATACGTGGCATTGGTTGGAATATAAATATGAGCTACCTCATTATTGAACGCCGTGTTAGAAACAAACATGGTTTGATAAATCGTGTAGGCGATGAAACCTGCTACCACTAAACCGATGAGGACAATGGCAATGAGAATTTTTTTTATATACATTAGGAATTGATGAGTTGTAATAAATATTCGTTCTTATATGTTTTGTTGCTGTAAACCCAGTCTTTTTTAAGACCTACAATTTCAAACCCTTGATTGACAAACAGCTTGATGCTCGCTTTATTATCTTCTAAAATGTTGCAATAGAGTTGATGCAGATCAAGATGTTTAAAACTGTAATCGATCAATAACTGGAGGGCTTCTTTACCATATCCTTTTTGTCTGTCTCCAAAGTGCTGGATCAGTATACCGATACCAGCGCGACGATTTTTAAAATCGAAATCAAACAAATCAATCATGCCCAAAGGTTGGCCTGCATAGTTGGAAATAACTAATCGCAACTGTTTAGCCTCATAAATATCAAGATGCGAATTTGCCAAATATTGTTTTAATATGTACTGGGAATATGGTGTTTGGGTATGACTCAATTCCCATAGGGTTTCATCATTCTCGATAGCGCTTAAGAAACTTAAATCTTCAGGTTCCAAGGCTCTTAAATAGATGTGTTTTCCTTTTAATGTTTCCTTCATATTTCACCTTTAAAAACCTGGACCGCCGGACCAATTAACCAAATGTTTTTATAACCCTCTCCGTCTTTATCAAAAGACACCTGAAGGGTTCCACCTTGAACATTTAAAGTAATCAAGTTTTTTTCGGTTTCTCCAATATAATTCATTGCTAGAGCAACTGCAGTGACTCCCGTCCCACAGGACAACGTTTCATCTTCAACACCACGCTCATAGGTTCTTACTGAAAACGACTCGTCTGAAATCCTGGAAACAAAATTCACATTACTTCCAGCGTCATTATAAGGAGCACCGTATCTAATTTTAGAACCAACTCTTTTTATGTCAAGCTCTGTCAAATCTGATTCCATTTGAACATGATGTGGTGATCCCGTATTTAAAAACACATGCGATTCAAATTTCTCCAAATGACTGACATCCTGCATTTGAAGTTTTACAATCTCCTTTTCTATCACTGCGTGATGCAAACCATCTACCGCTTCAAAACTTGTGCTGTGCTCAATAATACCGAGGAAATTTGCAAAGGCTACAATGCAGCGCCCACCATTACCGCACATTGAGCTTTCATTCCCATCAGAATTAAAATACACCATCTTAAAATCTAAAGATTCGTGGTTTTCTAGCAGGATAAGTCCGTCAGCGCCAATGCCAAAACGTCGGTCACATAAAAATTTTATGTGTTTGGTATCATTTTTGTCAAAGGATAGATAACGATTGTCAATCATTATAAAGTCATTGCCTGTCCCCTGATATTTAAAGAATGTCTGTCTCATAGATTTGGCAAATATAAGAATTATTGACGGTTTATAGAGGTGTTAAACGAGCGTTAAAGTTGACGTTAAAATCCGTTAAACAAACACTTTTGATATAACAAAAAACTAATTTTAATCGTTATACACTGACATTTTAACATTTAAATTTTATAATTCACTAATAAACTATATTTCTAATGAAAAAGATTTTGACCCTAATTTTAGTATCTGCATTAGGCGGAATCATGACGCTTTCTGCCTATAAGTTTTTTATTGAAAAAGATAGCCAAATTCAAATCGCTACCAATAGTCCAGATTCAACCCTATCTTATTTCCCTACAAGCCATAAGGCTGTAGCTTCTTATGGCACCTTAATTGTCCCAGATTTCACAGAAGCTGCAAATGATGCAGTACATTCCGTAGTCCACGTAAAAAACTTGACTATCAGCAGAGCGCCTATGACATTACAAGACTTGTTTATGGGCAGAAACACAGAGCGTGCTCAAGTAGGCACCGGAAGTGGCGTCATTATTTCACCAGATGGTTATATAATCACGAACAATCATGTGATTAATGGGGCACAAAAACTTTCCATTACATTAAATGACAATAGGACATATGACGCCGAACTTATTGGCACAGATGAAAAAACGGATATCGCACTGTTAAAGATTGATGCTGAAACAGACCTGTCTTTTGCCACTTTTGGCGACTCTGATCAAGCAAAGGTTGGTGAATGGGTTTTGGCAGTGGGCAATCCATTTAATTTAACTTCTACGGTTACCGCCGGAATCATTAGCGCAAAATCAAGAGACCTCTCTGGGGTAAACTCGCAATCATTTATTCAAACTGATGCCGCAGTGAATCCAGGTAATTCAGGTGGAGCGCTTGTCAATACACGAGGTGAACTTATTGGCATCAATACGGCCATCACTTCCCAAACCGGTTCATATATCGGCTATTCCTTTGCCGTTCCGAGTAATATTGCCAGAAAAGTGGTTGAGGATATCATGGAATTTGGCAATGTTCAAAAAGGTGTATTAGGGGTTAGAGGTGGCGAACTAAATAGTAAATCCGCTGAAACGCTTGAGGTTAACACAACCCAAGGATTTTATGTGAGTGATGTTGAAGCACGTTCAGGAGCGGAAAAAGCCGGTGTTAAAGAAGGAGACATCATCAAGAAAATTGACAATATCACCATTTCAAAATTCTCTGACTTAAGTGGTTATTTGAGTACAAAACGCCCAAATGATGTCGTTACGTTAACATTAATAAGAAATGGAGCCGAAAAAATAATTCCGGTCACCCTGTCTAAAACTGAAATCTTAACCGTCGATTTTTTGAATATGCAATTGAGAAACATCCCGGACGACCTCAAAAAAAGCGCAAATATCACTAATGGTGTCGTGGTCGTCAAAAACGAGAATTATGCCCTTTACAAAAATTTAGGCATCAATAGAGGCTATATCATTACAGAAATCAACGATCAAAAAATTAATGACGTAGAGGACATTATAAAATTAAAACAACAACATGGCGAAGATTTTGATAAAAAGTTAAAAAAATTATCGATTATCAATAAGTCAGGACAAAAAGAGAGCTTTATTTTTAAATAGAATTGAGCGATTTTCATTCCATCCATAACCCTATAGTACTCAACTTTACTATAGGGTTTTTTATTTCTTCAAAACATTACGAAAACGATTGAAATATATTACTTTTGCAGTCCGAAACATCGGAAAAAAAAAACACAACATCAACGTGTCTTCGCTCCAGGAGGATACATAAAATTTTAAAACAATGAGTTTGAACGGAACTTATGAAAACGAATTGGCTTTTCAGGCAGATAGAAGAAAAGCAACAGTTGAATTTATTAAAATAGTCAGCGATTTATGGTATGATAAATCCATTGAGCTTGTACTTTTCAGAAATGAATTGATTGACAGAAATGTCAGTGACATTTTGAACTTACACGAATACGCAGGCGAGTTTGTTCAGAAACCAATCTCAATCTTCGATTCTGTTGAAATTGCTCAGGCCATCAAAACCTTAGATATTCCACCAGCCAAATTGGATATTGGGAAACTGACCTTTGAATTTCATTTGGAAGATCAAAAATACTCCAATGCCACCGCTTTTGTTGCTAACAAGCTTAAAGGCGCAAGAAAAATTGAATCCATAAAACCTAAAGATGTGGTTCTGTATGGTTTTGGAAGAATTGGTCGGTTATTGGCAAGAGAGTTGATGGCTAAAACAGGTAAAGGCAGCCAAATGCGTTTGAGAGCTATTGTTACCCGTGGAAAGATTGATCAAGTCGTTTTAGAAAAAAGAGCCTCCTTACTTCGGAATGATTCTGTACACGGCGATTTTTCCGGAACTGTAGTGACAGACCTCAAAAATAGCGCATTAATCATCAACGGTACGACTGTTAACGTCATTTCTGCAAATGCTCCAGAAGATATTGACTATACCAAATATGGCATTAGGGATGCGTTGGTAATCGACAATACAGGCGCTTATAGGGATCAAGAAGCTTTAGGAAGGCATCTAAAATCAAAAGGCGTCAGTAAGGTGTTATTGACTGCACCAGGTAAAGGTGTTCCGAATATTGTTCACGGAGTTAATCAATTGGATTACGATCCGGATAAAGTGGATATTTTTTCAGCAGCTTCCTGTACCACAAATGCGATTACACCAGTATTAAAAGTTGTTGAAGATACATTGGGTGTAAAACATGGTCATTTGGAGACCATCCATTCCTATACAAATGATCAGAATTTAGTTGATAATTTCCATAACAAATACCGTCGCGGCCGTGCTGCAGCATTGAATATGGTCATTACAGAAACAGGTGCAGGCAGTGCAGTCTCCAAGGCTCTACCATCATTGGAGGGAAAACTGACTTCCAATGCCATCCGAGTTCCTGTACCAAACGGATCTTTGGCAATATTGAATTTAGAGCTTAAAAAGCCTACGTCTATCGATGGAATCAATACCATTATGAAAAAATATGCTTTGGAAGGCAATCTTGTAGAACAGATAAAGTTCGAATTGAGTGATGAACTTGTATCCAGTGATATTATTGGGTGTTCTGCTCCGGCAATTTATGATAGCAAAGCGACTATCGTAAGAGATGGAGGTAAAAATATCATTTTATATGTCTGGTATGATAATGAATACGGCTATAGCCATCAAGTCATCAGATTGGCCAAATACATTTCAAAAGTGAGACGTTTTACATATTATTAAAACGAGACATCTAAAATAAAATTTCAATCGTATATTAAAATAGCCTCCTTATCGTGAGGCTATTTGTTTTAAATATTAGCATACATCTACATATTTTTTTATCTTGTTCAAAATTTAACCACATCAGTAAAATCAAACCAATGTATTCATTAAAAACTCTAAGCCTTACTGTCATTTCCTGCCTGTTTTTTATCGTTTCAAATGCTCAACAATCTGCTAAAGACGAAGACGACAAACTGTCCCTCACTGAAGGTACGGTAGACAACCAATTTGAATATGTAATTCAAAGATCAAATAACTACCAGGATTATAAAGTGGTCAAAAAGACGTGGTTATATGCATTAAAGGCCCATACTATGGATTCTTTAAAAGCCATCCGTAAAGACTTAGTGGATACACAGACCGTTGTGGACAGTCAGGCTGTCGAAATCAAAACTTTAAAAAGCAATTTGTCTGAAACACAATCAACTCTTGAGGCTACCAATGAAGAGAAGGATAACATGGCATTATTTGGATGGCAAATGAGCAAAAGCAGTTATAATGTATTGATGTGGAGCATTATTGGCGCTCTCTTTGCATTATTATTGATATTCATTTATAAATTCAAAAACAGTAATTCTGTGACAAAATTGGCCAAAAAGTCGTTGTTAGAAACGGAAGAGGAATTTGAAGAACACAGACGTACTGCCCTTGAACGCGAACAAAAAGTAAGGCGACAGTTGCAGGACGAAATCAATAAACAAAAAACCATAAAATAAATCTGAAAAAAATCTGTAAGAAAACTTACAGATTTTTTTATAGATTCCATTTTTGCAGAAGTAAGGACACAATACAGAAAATTGAATACTTTTTTTCGCATCTTTGCATTGAACCAGAACCCTATTTAAGCACTGTCCTTTATTGAACGACTATAACCCAAAGAACAACTGAGGTATAGAAATCTTCAGTATTTAGAAACATAGCCGCCTTTTAGCAATTAAAGAAAATTATTGGACAAATGCTTTTTCTAAAATGATTCTGAAAATACAAATTCAAATTACCATTTAGAAATGACCGCAGATTTCTTCAGTCTCATTCTGAACACTGTGGCCTGCCGTTAACAGAAGACTGAACAACATGCGCATAGATATCATTACAGTTTTACCGGAGTTACTTAAAAGTCCTTTTGAGGCCTCTATCTTAAAACGTGCCATCGAGGCCGGATTGGTCGAAGTCCATTTTCATAATTTAAGAGATTATACAACTGATCGCTATAAATCAGTAGACGACACACAATTTGGTGGTGGCGCAGGTATGGTCATGATGATCGAACCCATTGACAAATGCATCTCCCAATTGAAAAAAGAACGCGATTATGACGAGATCATTTATATGACGCCAGATGGCAATACCTTAAATCAAGCCATGGCCAACACCCTTTCCTTAAAAGAGAATATTATTATTCTGTGCGGACATTATAAAGGGGTAGACCAGCGTGTAAGAGATTTTTTAATAACCAAAGAAATCTCAATTGGAGATTATGTACTTTCCGGGGGCGAGTTGGGGGCGGCGGTTTTATGCGATGCCATCATACGACTTATTCCAGGTGTGTTGGGTAATGAAACTTCGGCATTGACCGATTCTTTTCAAGACAATCTATTGGCACCACCTATTTACACCAAGCCAAGAGAATATAAAGGCATGAAGGTCCCTGAAGTTTTGTTTTCAGGGCATTTTGCGAACATCGAGAAGTGGCGTGAAGATCAGGCATACGAACACACCAAGAAAAGAAGGCCTGATTTACTGGAAGATTAATGTTGTGGCCTCTGTGAAAGCTCATAGGGATAATTGTTGATTTTCAATTATTAGTGAAACGATCTTAATGCCTGATCCTTAATTCTTAATACTTAGTACTTGATACTTAATACTTAGTACTTGATACTCGACAGACACCCAACCTATACATACATCAACATCCAGAACAACAAGAAACAATATTTTTTAAAATATTAATTGCTAATTATTAATTATTCCTTACTTTTGCATCCAATTTCAGATCAACCTCTGACGATTTACGTGAATGTTGGTTTGGATCAATCTTAAAAATTAAAAGAAATGAATTCTTTAGTAAAATTTGTACAAGACGAATTTGTAGAAAAAAAAGAATATCCTCAATTCGGCGCTGGTGACACGATCACTGTGTATTACGAAATTAGAGAGGGTGATAAAAAGCGTACACAGTTCTTTAGAGGAGTGGTATTGCAACGTAAAGGCTCTGGCAGTACAGAAACCTTTACCATCCGTAAAATGTCAGGAACAGTCGGTGTAGAGCGTATCTTCCCTATCAATCTTCCTGCACTTCAGAAGATTGAAGTGAACAAGAAAGGTAAGGTTAGACGTGCCCGCATCTTCTACTTTAGAGGTCTTACCGGTAGAAAAGCAAGAATTAAAGAAAGAAGAGGATAATCACCTCAAACATACAGTAATTAATAGCCTTGATTTTTTCAAGGCTTTTTTTATGAACAAATGTTAATAACTCAAGTTCATAGTCGGTTGATAACTAAACATCCCAAAATTTTGGCAACAAGACATTTTTTTGTAAATTAGTAAAACGATTTGATAACAACCTCTGTGTTGGTTTCAACTTAAAAAATTGAACTTGATTCAGATCGTATAAAGTAACGTTCTTTATAAGATTGTTTTTGAGGTTCTTTAAGTGTCACGTGTATGCGTGGAGGCTGAAGAATCATGATACTTTAAAAAGTGCCTCATGCTTAGGCAGGTTGTAACTAGTAAAGTTGAAAGTTTCCAAAGATAGTAGCAACGAAAGTGAATACTAAGGTAGGAAGCAATGTTTTAAATCTTGTAGGTCGTGAAAGCGAATTGCAAGAGTTATGACATCAAGAAAAACAATAAACCGAAACATTTCGATAACAGGTCAATACATTTTGAAAGTTAAGGAATGTTTTATTGAAATAGTAAACTTGAATTGAAAAGGACGATTGTAAAGCGTGAGTTTTAGTCGGCCGATTTAACAGCAATGTTAATTAGATCATGTCACTGTTTCAAAGAAAGCCATGTCAAGGTAGTTTAGCTACAATGATATGGCTTTTGTTTTTTAATAGATGACACTTAACTTTCGCTCTTCAATCCTTACCATGATACAATTCCTTATTGATTCCCAACATTTCTCTAATATCGATTTCACCGAAAGCCCATTTAAAAAAGCAGAATATGACAATTGCACATTCACTAACTGTAATTTTACGGAGGTCGATCTGTCTTCTGTTACGTTTATAGAATGTGAATTTGATACTTGTAATTTTAGTAATGCCAATATCAAATACACCACCTTTAGGGAAGTTGATTTTATGGATTGTAAAATGATTGGACTCCAATTCCAGGATTGCAATCCGTTTTTGCTGTCGTTTACATTCTCAAATTGCCAATTGCAATTCTCATCCTTCTATAAATTAAAACTAAAAGGAATCAGGTTCAGCAACTGCAATCTCAATCAAGTCAATTTTGTTGAGGCTGATCTTAGCAATGGTCTATTCGATAACTGCGACTTCAAGCATGCCATTTTCGAGAAAACCAATCTGAAAAACAGCGACTTAAGTTCCTCGGAAAACTTTGTAATAAACCCTGAAAACAATAGCATCACACGAGCAAAATTCTCAAAAGAAAATGTCTTGGGATTATTATATCACTATCAAATAAGCATTGTTTAATTGAGCGCTTTCGGCTTTCTATGCTAAACTCATTTTTGTATATTTGCACAGCCTAATTTCGGGCATATTTTTAAAAATTAAATTCACAGTACTTATGGCGAAAACTTCCACTATCATTTATACAAAAACAGATGAAGCTCCTGCTTTGGCAACACGCTCGTTATTACCTATCATAAAATCATTTACAGCATCGTCCAATATTGATATCGTTACTAAAGACATTTCATTGGCCTCGCGTATTTTGGCCCTTTTCCCTGATTATTTAAAGGGAGACCAAAAAGTATCAGATGCATTAGCCGAATTGGGAGAATTGGTTAAGAAGCCTGAGGCAAATATCATTAAGTTACCAAATATTAGTGCTTCTGTTCCTCAACTTAAGGAGGCGATTGCCGAATTACAATCTCAAGGATTTAACATTCCCAATTATCCTGATGAAGTTCAGACAGAAAAAGACAAAGACATCAGATCACGTTATGATAAAGTAAAGGGTAGTGCAGTAAACCCAGTACTCCGCGAGGGGAACTCAGATAGACGCGCACCGAGGGCTGTAAAGAACTACGCTAAGAAGAACCCACATTCAATGGGTGAATGGTCGCCAAATTCAAAAACCGAAGTAGCTACCATGTCCCATGGCGATTTCTTTCACACTGAAAAATCATTGACCTTCTCTAAGGCCGATACCGTTAGCATTAAATTTATTGACGAAAATGGTAAAGAAACTGTTCTAAAGGAGAACTTAAACTTAAAGGATGGCGAGATTATTGATGCTTCAGTAATGCGAAAAAAAGCCTTGTTAGAATTCTTGCAAGAAGCAGTCTCTAAAGCCAAAGCTAAAAATATCCTTCTTTCGGTACATTTAAAGGCTACCATGATGAAGGTTTCTGATCCAATCATCTTTGGGCACGCCGTGGAAGTTTATTTTAAAGATGTTTTTAATAAATATCACAACGAGTTTAAAGAAATTGGCTTCAGTCCAAGCAATGGTTTAGCGAATTTATATGACGAATTGAATGCACTTCCGGAAGCTAAACGCAAAGAAATAAAAACCGCCATTGCAGATGCCATTGCTAACGGACCGGATTTGGCCATGGTCAATTCGGATAAAGGGATCACCAATCTTCATGTTCCAAGTGATGTGATTATCGATGCCTCAATGCCAGCAATGATCAGAACTTCTGGTAAAATGTGGAATGCGCAAGGGAAACCTGAAGATACATTAGCAGTTATACCTGATAGTAGCTATGCTGGTTTATACGAAGCGACCATCGATTTCTGTAAAAAACATGGGGCTTTTGACCCAACAACCATGGGTACAGTTCCTAATGTTGGACTGATGGCACAAAAAGCCGAAGAATATGGTTCTCACGACAAAACTTTTGAAATGACCAATGATGGAAAAGTTGTGGTCATCAATTCAGAAGGAAACACCATCATTGAACATGATGTTGAAAAAGGAGATATCTGGAGAATGTGCCAAGTCAAAGATGCACCAATTCAGGATTGGGTAAAGTTAGCTGTAACAAGAGCAAGAGCTTCTGATACCCCTGCCGTTTTTTGGTTGGATAAAAACAGAGCGCATGATGCTGAATTGATCAAAAAAGTGAATCAATACCTTCCTAATCACGATACGCATGGATTGGATATTAGAATTCTTTCCCCTGCAGAAGCGACAACGTTCACTTTGGAGCGAATAAAAGAGGGGAAAGATACGATTTCTGTCACAGGAAATGTGCTACGCGATTATTTAACAGACCTCTTCCCTATTTTAGAGTTGGGAACAAGCGCAAAAATGTTATCTATTGTACCTTTAATGAATGGCGGAGGATTGTTTGAAACTGGTGCCGGTGGATCCGCTCCTAAGCACGTCGAACAGTTTGTTGATGAAAATCATTTACGCTGGGACTCCTTGGGCGAATTTTTGGCCTTGGCGGTATCTTTAGAACATTTGGCTCAAACAAATAATAATCCTAAAGCTCAGATTTTAGCAGATACATTAGATGAAGCCACCGGGAAATTATTGGACAATGGAAAATCACCTTCACGAAAGGCAGGCGAATTGGACAATAGAGGCAGCCATTTCTATTTGGCACTCTATTGGGCAGAAGCATTGGCCAACCAATCTTTGGACATGCAATTGCAGGAAGAGTTTAAGGCTCTGTCAGAAGTGCTAAAATCGAATGAGAGCGTCATCAACTCAGAACTTATAGAAGTTCAAGGAAAACCTGTGTCAATTGGAGGCTATTATAATCCAAATGAAGATATGATCAATACAGCCATGCGACCTAGTTTGACGCTGAATGCGATACTTAATAATAAAGCTGAAAACATATCTTAAGTCGACTTTTTTATTTGTTTATAATTATTCATAAATAATTAAACAATATTATCACAAAAAGCTCCTTTAATCGAGGAGCTTTTTTTATTTTTAATAAAAAATTGCAAATGACCTCCAAACTCAAAGTCCATTTATGGCTGATGCTATGTTTGCCCATATATATAACTGCCCAAGAAAAATTTACACTCAGCGGAAAAATAACAGATGCACTTAGTAATGAAACCTTAATTGGTGTCAATATTATCTTTCCAGAACTCCAAACCGGAACTATTACCAATGAATACGGCTTTTATTCCATCACCTTATCGGAGGGGATCTACAAGTTTCAAATCAGTTATTTGGGTTTCAATAGTATTTCCGAAACCATCACTATGGATAAAAACAAAACGCTTAATTTTAAACTTACCGAATCCACGGAAAGTTTGGACGAGATTGTCATTACTGAAAATGTGGAGAAATTGAACATTCGTAAACCACAAATGAGTGTCAATTCGCTATCTATAAACACAATAAAGCAAATGCCAGTAATCTTGGGAGAGGTCGATATTCTCAAATCAATAACCCTCCTACCTGGGGTCAGCAATGCTGGCGAAGGTTCTTCAGGATTCAATGTCAGAGGTGGTGCAGTAGATCAAAATTTAATTCTTTTGGACGAAGCAACTATTTTCAATTCATCCCATCTTTTCGGATTGTTCTCAGTCTTCAATCCAGATGCCATTAAGGATTTAAAACTCTATAAAGGAGGTATTCCGGCAAAATATGGAGGACGTGTGTCTTCTGTTCTGGATATTTATCAAAAGGAAGGCAACAGCAATAAGTTTCATATGAACGGAGGCATCGGCATTGTTTCGAGCAGACTGCTGGCTGAAGGTCCCATCATAAAAGAAAAGGGATCCTTTTTATTCGGCGGCCGTTCAAGTTATGCACACTTGTTCTTCCCACTCTTTGACCTCGATAGCAAAGCCTATTTTTATGATCTCAACACCAAAATAAGTTTGAATATCAATAAAAACAATAACATTTACCTCTCTGGTTATTTTGGTAGGGACGTTTTCCAAATCTCTGACAGTTTTGATAATTCCTACGGAAATACCGTTTTAAATTTTCGATGGAACCATTTGTATTCAGATAAACTATTCTCGAACATGTCCCTCATCTATTCGGATTATTACTATGGGCTAACGCTCAAATTTGTGGAGTTTGATTGGATATCGGGAATCAGGAATTTCAATCTTAAGTATGACCTTAAACATTATATCTCTTCCAACTTCAAGCTGGAATATGGATTGAACAGTCTTTACCTAACCTTCAATCCTGGAGAGATTCATCCAACTACCGAAACATCAGGAATCAATCCCTATGATCTCATCAAAAAATACGCATTTGAAAATGCTCTTTATATAGATGCAGAGCATCAAATAAGTTCCAAATTTGCCATTTCTTACGGGGTAAGACTAAGCTCATTCGATCGATTGGGCCAAACGGAACTAAATATTTATGAAAATGATGAGCCGGTCAGTTTCAATGAAAAACTTCAAGTTTATGAAAAAGCAGAAGTTATTGGTGTTGACACGTTTCATAGATCTGACGTGATAGAATCATTTGTGAATATCGAACCGCGATTGGCCTTGGCTTACCAACTCAATGATAATTCCTCAATTAAGGCAAGTTATAACAGGATGAGCCAGTACCTTCATCTGCTTTCCAATACAAGTTCTCCTACGCCCTTGGATGTTTGGGCACCCAGTGGGAAATATATCAAGCCCCAATTACTGGATCAGGTTGCTTTAGGTTACTTCAAAACATTTAAGGACAATAGATATACATTGGAAGTTGAAACCTTTTACAAGGACATCAAAAACCGCATCGATTATATAGATGGTGCTAACCTTATAGCCAATGACGCCATTGAGCAAGTTATCTTAAACGGGAAAGCAAGAGCTTACGGATTAGAGGTTTTACTTAAAAAAAATGAAGGTCAATTAACAGGGTGGATTGCCTATACCCTCTCAAAATCCGAACAGCAAACTCCAGGTAGAACGGCTAGTGAGACAGGCATTAACAATGGCAATTGGTACAATACCCCTTATGATAAAACCCATGACATTTCCATAACTTCAAGTTATGAATTGAGTAAAAAGTGGAGTTTGAGCAGTAATTTCATTTTTCAAACAGGACAGCCTACCACTTTTCCTAATGGGCAATACGAATATAATGGTATTTCCATCCCCAATTATGAAGCAAGAAATACAAGCCGATTACCCAATTATCACCGTTTAGACCTTTCTGTCAATTATAATCCCAATCCTAATTCAACAAAAAGATGGAAAGGTGAATGGGTCTTTGGTATTTATAATATTTATAATCGGAAAAATGCAGCGTCAATCGCATTCAAGGAAAACCGCGATACTGGGGTCAATGAAGCTAGCAGACTGTCCCTTTTCGGTATTATTCCTTCAATTTCATACAATTTTAAATTTTAGAAAATGAGAACTTATTTATTCATAATATCTGTACTAATTCTTCAAACCTCATGTGAAGAAATTATTGAGCTTGATCTCAATAATGCAGAACCTAAATTAGTAATTGAAGCGTCTATCAATTGGGTAAAAGGCACTTCTGGCAACGAACAATTTGTAAAACTTTCACTAACAGCGCCTTACTTTGATTCTACCGTTCCACCAGCCAATGGGGCAACTGTTGTCATAACAGATCAATATAATGTGGTCTATAACTTTGTGGAAGAAGGCACATCAGGAATTTACAAGAATACTGAATTTGTTCCAATCATCAACAGCACCTATTCACTACATATCACCTATAATGATGAGGTATATACAGCTACTGAAAATTTAAAATCGGTAGTTCCCATAGATTATGTTGGACAAACCCTTGAAGGAGGTTTTTCAGGTGAAGACACCGAATTGAAAGCCTATTACACGGATCCTGCAGATGAAAAGAACTTTTACTTTTTCGAATTCATAAGCGACATACCTGCCATACCAACCTTAGCTGTCTATGAGGACAGGTATAACAATGGCAATCAGATTTTCGGATACTATTCAGAGGAAGATTTAGATATTGGAGATCAGGTTACCATCAGAAACCATGGAATTTCTGAACGATTTTATAACTACATGTTCATTTTGCTCCAACAAAACAGCAATGGAGGCGGGCCGTTTGAAACCCATCCTACCGTGGTTAAAGGCAATTGTGTCAATCAGACAAATCCCAACAATTTTCCGTTAGGATATTTTAGACTTTCAGAAGTAGCGGAAGTCATATATACAATTCAGTAGAAGCCATGTCAATTCTGATTTTCATCCTCCATCACTATCGGTTTGTGCACCCATCGACCAACGGACTGATATAAGTGAATAAGAAATAGTCATTAATTTTTTACAGAAAACGCACAAAAAGGATGCCCCCTATAGCACTAACCCAATCGAATTGATAGGGCAATTAACAAAATTTCGTATTTTTGTACTATGCAATTCACTAAAACTACGGAACAAGATTCATCCTACGATCATTTAGAAAAAATGAGCGTTTCTGAATTACTGTCAAACATCAATGCAGAAGATAAAACGGTTGCTTTTTCTGTAGAGAAGGCAATGCCACCTGACTTCCGCACATTTTTAGATTCCAATAAGAGTATCGCTGTAATACTCTGACTACCAGGTTATTGAGATTTACGTGATTTTGATTCTGGGTGTTAATTTGTCTTTTTATCTTTGGTTTTATGTTTGTCAGATACTTAAAGAATAAAAACGGCAGCACTTATGTGCAGGTTATCAGCAAAAATTCAGGGCGTTATCGAGTTTTACAAAGTTTTGGTTCCGCTATATCTAATGATGAGATCAAAACATTAACTGAAAAGGCCAATCGTTGGATAAGGTCAACTTCTGGAGTTTTGGAATTTGATTTTGAAGATGAAGAAGCCCTATTTCAGAAGCTTTTAAATAACATCACTTCCCATAAACTTGCTGGCATTGATCTAGTTCTAGGCAAAATCTTCGATGAAATTGGTTTTGATCAAATCGAAGATGTGCTTTTCAAAGATTTGGTTCTTTATCGATTGGTCTATCCCAAAAGCAAGCTCAAGACCGCCGAATACTTATACCGTTACGCCCAGAAAGTTACTCGGAAGATGACATCTATCGCTATATGGACAAGTTTTATGATACTGAAAAGGAGTTGGTTCAACAAATAAGCTACAAGCACACCCGGTCAATATTGAATAATGATATAAGCGTGGTTTTCTATGATGTAACCACTGTTTATTTTGAGATCGATAATGAAGATGAACTTCGCAAAACAGGATTTTCAAAGGAAGGGAAACATCAAAATCCACAAATCGTACTAGGTTTGTTAGTCAGTAAAAACGGTTATCCGTTGGCATATGATATTTTCGAGGGGAACAAGTTCGAAGGGCATACAATGCTTCCAGTTATCGATGCGTTCAGAGAGAAATACAATCTTCCACAACTTGTGATCGTGACCGATGCTGGATTGCTCTCAAACCAAAACGTGATGGAACTTCAAGAGAAGAACTACGAATTTATATTGGGGGCACGAATTAAAAATGAAACGCAATCCATTAAAGAAAAAATCCTCTCTTTAAACCTCAAGAATGGTGAGAGTGCCGTTGTTAAGAAAGGGGATTTAAAACTAATCATCACTTATTCTGACAATCGAGCCAAAAAGGACAGATACAATCGCGAAAAGGGATTAAGAAAGCTTGAAAAACGTATCCGCAACGGAAAACTCACTAAAGCGAGTATCAACAATAGAGGGTACAATAAGTATTTAAAATTGGAAGGTGAGATAAATGTGGTAATTGATAAAAGTAAACTTGAACAAGCTGTAAAATGGGATGGATTGAAGGGTTATTTAACCAATGCTAAGCTCAGCAAAGATGAAGTTCTTGAGAACTATCAACATTTATGGCGGATTGAAAAAGCATTTACAGTAGCAAAAACTGATTTAAAGATCAGGCCCGTTTATCACAGGAAACAAAAGCGAATTGAGGCTCACATTTGCCTGAACTTCGTTGCCTATAAGATATACAAGGAACTTGAGAGACAACTCAAAGAAAAGAAGTCCGGCTTATTACCAGAGAAAGTAATCGAGATTTTACAAAGTATTTATCAGATAGAAATCATTACGCCAACAACAAAAGAAAAAATAATAAAAACGCTCCTATTGACACCAGAACATAAGCTCTTAGATGAGCTTTTTGATTTTGGGTGTTAAAATTAGGAAGTCAGGAAATAGTCATTAATTTTTTACAGAAAACGCACAAAAAGGATGCCCCCTATAGCACTAACCCAATCGAATTGATAGGGCAATTAACAAAATTTCGTATTTTTGTACTATGCAATTCACTAAAACTACGGAACAAGATTCATCCTACGATCATTTAGAAAAAATGAGCGTTTCTGAATTACTGTCAAACATCAATGCAGAAGATAAAACGGTTGCTTTTTCTGTAGAGAAGGCAATGCCAGAAATTGAAGCATTAATAAAACAAATTATCCCAAAATTAAAATCGGGAGGGCGGCTATTTTATATTGGTGCGGGCACAAGTGGCCGAATGGGTGTTTTGGATGCTTCCGAATGCCCGCCAACTTTTGGTGTGAGCCCGGATTTAGTTGTCGGTATAATTGCAGGGGGCGATGGAGCAATTAGAAATGCTGTGGAATTTGCTGAAGATTCCACAGAACAAGGATGGCGTGATTTAGAAGAATTCAAAGTCAATTCCAACGATGTTGTAGTTGGTATCGCCGCTTCAGGAACCACACCTTACGTAATTTCCGCCTTGGAAGCATGCAATGCCAATAATATTACAACGGGATCTATCTCTTGTAACCACAATAGTCCGCTATCTCAAACCTCACAATTTCCCATAGAAGTTATTGTAGGCCCAGAGTTTGTAACAGGAAGCTCCAGAATGAAAGCAGGTACCGCTCAAAAACTGGTATTGAACATGATTTCTACTGCTGCTATGATTCAATTAGGAAAAGTTAAAGGGAACAAAATGGTAGATATGCAATTGAGCAATAATAAACTAGTGGATAGAGGCATTAAAATGCTAATGAGGGAGCTTAATATTGAGTTTAGAGAGGCTCAAACACTTTTAGAGACCCACAAAAATGTCAGGTCTGCAATTCAACACTACACTCATGGAAACAAAGCGCACAAATAAGAATCTATTGATCAAGGGCATTCAAAATATGGGCATATGCTTGGTATTAATGTTTACAGGACCAACCATCCTCCATCTTGCATTTAGCAATCAGGATAAGCCCACCTATATTTTAGTATTGATTCTTGGAAGTATACTATGTCTTGGTGCCATTTTCTTTTTATTTAGAGGCATCCATATTATTATGAAGAGCTTATTTAATGACTAAATTCTTTTAGTCCCACCACTCCACATAATTTTAAACATTGTTGTATTTATTCTGGCAACAGCATTTACAACTCCTTCGAAAAGTAAGAAATTAGGTGTTGAATACTACTGATTCATTCATGCCAGTGACAAGTATTTTAATCAACAGGATTTTCTATTTACATTAATGAGATCCATCATTTTTCATCTTTATTGATTGGAGCATTTCTATATTCATTGACAT
>Ga0208015_1000482_pt1 | contig 20842 bp, 25 predicted proteins | sample 26BtaG_FD_184101 | JGI IMG/M metagenome (GOLD analysis project Ga0208015, IMG submission 184101) | Marine viral communities from Cariaco Basin, Caribbean Sea - 26B_WHOI_OMZ_CsCl (SPAdes) (version 2) | ecosystem: Environmental > Aquatic > Marine > Oceanic | place: Caribbean Sea: Cariaco Basin...
CACAAAAAACAGGGATATGGCTGTTCCAACGAACAACAAAATGCGTACAATCCATTTGGCTTTTTTGTTTTTTATCATTTTCCCTTTTAACCTGTAGTTATTGAATCTATTTCTTTAATAATAGGACGGGTCAATGTCTTGTCTAGTGGCAGGATAAAGGCAGGATAAAGGCAGGATAAAGGCAGGATAAAGGCACATAAAAGCCATGTGGTTTAACTATTAAATGATGACATTTAAAAAAGGTCGATGCATTGGTCTAAATTAGACTTATTTCCATCCAGTTGGTGCCCGTAGGGGGGCTTTTGCGGAGAAAGAGGATTAATGTCGTTGATCCCCAAAAGGAAATCCTGTGCAAGCATAGAAACCCGCGCATCGCCAGAAAAAGGCGATGCTGTGTTTTTTATTTGGTTCCACTCCTTTCAAGCCGAAGGGGCTTGAGTCGTTGCACCAAATAAAAAACCCACAACTTTCGTCGTGGGTTTCCTTTTGCGGAGAAAGAGGATTAACGTCGTTGATGCCCAAAAGGAAATCCTGTGCAAGCACAGAAACCCGCGCATCGCCAGAAAAAGGCGATGCTGTGTTTTTTCTTCCTTTACAGATTGACGACAATTTTTGCATAAACACAACAATTAGTCATGATCCGTTTTTTATTTGGTTCCACTCCTTTCAAGCTAAAGGGGCTTGAGTCGTTGCACCAAATAAAAAACCCACAACTTTCGTCGTGGGTTTCCTTTTGCGGAGAAAGAGGATTAACGTCGTTGATGCCCAAAAGGAAATCCTGTGCAAGCATAGAAACCCGCGCATCGCCAGAAAAAGGCGATGCTGTGTTTTTTATTTGGTTCCACTCCTTTCAAGCTAAAGGGGCTTGAGTCGTTGCACCAAATAAAAAACCCACAACTTTCGTCGTGGGTTTCCTTTTGCGGAGAAAGAGGAACTATCTTTAAATAATTAAGTTATTGAAAATCAAACAATTAAAATAATATATTTCTAATTACGCACCGAATTACGCACCTGATTTATAATTCATTATATTTAAGTAAAGCTGTAAGGAGTTTTTTTATTTGGAATTTCAATTTTAAAAGTTTTAAGTGACAAATCGGACTAATCCAATTGAAATTATAACTATTAATCCGGCTATAATAAACGGATAGTAAAAACTATCTGCAATCAGCCAAGTACCTACAACAGGACCTAAAATCTGACCTACGCTACCTGTTGAGCTTTGTATGGATATATTTCTACCTGTATTTTCTTTAGATGTCAATGATACTGCTGATAACAAGTTTGGCGTTACCAAAGCACCACCAGCAGCAAACATAATGATTAATCCATATACCAAGAATTCACTTGTAAAAAAAGGAAAAGCAATCAAGGATACTCCGGCTATTAGGAACCCAATGGCAATTTGCTTTTTAGGCGATAAAAACTTCTCTCCATAAGTAGCGAACACAGGTTGTAAAACAGCCATTATTGAACCACATAGCATAAAACCAATACCTATTTGGTTACTGTTAAACCCTAATTCATCTTTCCCATATATTGAAAAGACGGTTTCAAACAGCGTTACTACAAATTGGATGACAAACGACAGAACCAGTAATACGGCAAAATATTTGGTAAATGTGAATCGCAACCTCACTTTTTGGGTTGTGAACTTATGTACACGTGTAGTGTTTTTTAACCATTTCATAACAATAAATAGGACAATCAATCCTAGTAGTGCTGCGAAAAGAAATGGCGTTGAAAATCGGTCTAAATGTAGCAGACCAAAAGAATATTGTAAATGAAGGTCAGTTTGTGAAAGTAACCCACCAATAACAGGACCAAAAATAACCCCAGAACTTATTGCAACACCAGACCAGGCCATTATCTTTGTTCTTCGTTTTTCAGAAGTAATGTCGCTCAAATATGCGTTGCTAACTGGAATAACTGATGACGTAAAAATACCACCAAAGATGCGAGCAACATATAGCATCGTTAATGATGTAGCAAGACCGGTAAGTAATTGCATAATTACAAAACCAATAAGGCCACAAATGATAATAGGTTTACGACCGTAATTGTCTGATAGCCTTCCCCAAACCACCACAAATAGTAATTGGAACATTGGATAGATGCTTGTGAGCAATCCAATATGAAAGTTGATAAGGTCGCTGTCTAAATTATCTTTTAAAGCTAATCTTTCGGTATAGTAAGGAAGGGTTGGCAATAAGATACCATAGCCCAACATCACTACGAATAAACTCAACAGGATTAAAGATATCCTGTTGAGTTTTTCTTTCCTACCCATTTATTTTTTACCGATTTTTCGCTTTAATAATTGTGCATTAATTGCCACAATAATTGTACTCAAACTCATAAATACAGCTGCGATAGCTGGTCCCAATACAAAACCTGAAGTATAGAGAATACCAGCAGCTAGGGGAATAGCTACAACGTTATATCCTGTTGCCCAAATTAGATTCTGAATCATTTTATTGTAGGTCGCTTTACCAAATAATATTAAGTTGGATATATCCTGTGGGTTACTGTTTACAAGAATAATATCGGCAGTTTCAGCAGCTACATCAGTACCAGAGCCAACAGCGATGCCTACATCAGCTTTGGCAAGTGCGGGTGCATCGTTTACGCCATCGCCCGTCATAGCTACAAACTCTCCTTTATTTTGTAACTCTTCTACAATTTCTACTTTTTGGTGTGGTAACACTTCGGCATAATAGCCATCCAGACCAAGGCTATCGCTTACAGCTTTGGCAGTTATTTCATTGTCGCCAGTTGCCATCAAAACTTTTATATTGTTCTTTTTAAATACTTTTATAGCTTCCGCAGATTCTGGTCTAATCTCATCGGCAAGAGCGATATACCCCGCCAGTTGTCCATCGATTAATACGAATACAACAGTTTCAGCGGCATCACTATAAGCATCTTTGGGGATGGTAATTTTTTCATCCCTTAAATAACCAGGACTAACCACTTTAATATCCTTACCCTCTACACTTGCCTCTACGCCTTTACCAGTAATAGCATTAAAGTTTTCAGGATTGGGAATGGTGATATTATCTTCTTTTACTTTTTTAATAATACCTACGGCAATGGGGTGTTCTGAACTTAGTTCCAGAGCACTTGCAAGGCGCAATATTTCTTCTTGTGAAAATTTTTCATTTACAGATTCAATGCGTGTCACCCCAAAATCACCTTTGGTAAGCGTTCCCGTCTTATCAAAAATTAAAACAGATATTTTACGTGATTCTTCAAAAGCAGTCCTGTTACGAATCAACAATCCGTTTTGAGCTGAAACAGCAGTCGAAATGGCAACTACCAAAGGTATTGCAAGACCCAATGCGTGCGGACAGGCAATGACCATAACAGTAACCATTCTTTCCAATGCGTATACAAATGGAAACCCAAGCATCAACCAAACTGCCAATGTTCCAAAACCAACGGCCAGAGCAATATAGGTCAGCCATTTCGCAGCCCTATCGGAAAGGTTTTGCATTTTAGATTTGGTCTTTTGGGCTTCCTCTACCATTGTGATGACCTTGTTAAGGTAGCTGTCTTTGCCCGTATGCTCTACCTTTATCTTTAGGCTACCATTGCCGTTTACCGAGCCTCCGATGACTTTATCCTTTTCATCTTTTTTCACAGGTTTTGACTCTCCTGTAAGCATAGATTCATTTAAATAACTTGAGCCTTCAATAATAATTCCATCGGCAGGAACCTTCTCGCCAGGCCTAACTAAAATGATGTCGTCTATTAATAAATCTTCGAGTGGTATGTCTTCTACGGTATCGCCTGTGATGCGATGTGCTTCGGCTGGCATCATGCTTACTAAAAGTTGCAATGCTTTTGAAGCGCCTAAAACACTTCTCATTTCTATCCAGTGTCCGACAAGCATAATAGCTATTAGCGTCGCCAGCTCCCAAAAGAAATCGACGCCTTCAAGTCCAAACACCGTTGCTGAACTATATACATAGGCTACGGTAATGGCCATAGCAATAAGCGTCATCATTCCAGGAGCACCTTCTTTGACTTCTGACCAGATTCCTTTTAAAAACGGCCAGCCACCATAGAAATATACTACGGAAGAAAGAGCAAATAATATGTATTGGTTTCCTGGGAGAAGTATCTCAAAACCAAAAAGGCCATGAATCATTGGTGAGATGATAATTATGGGAATAGTGAGTACAAGTGTTATCCAAAACCGCTTTCTAAAGTCGGCAATCATCATTTCGTGATGGTCATGGCCCATTTCTCCGTGTCCTGGATTGTGACCTGAATGATCTCCTTTTTTTTGTTTCTTTTTTGAATGATCCATTTTGTCGTGATTGTGATTTTCGTGATTTTCCATTATAGTATAGTTTGTTTGTTAGCGTAATTTTGTTCTCATTGTTTCTGAAATGTTTTCAGCATAGACGCCGTAGGCATCTACCAGAAGTCCTTTAATCCCATCTTTGGAGGATATAGCATATAAAACACTATTATCATCAGTACTACTCATGCCTTCAAAGCGATAGATTTTATCTACTTTAAAATCTTCTGGTCGGATCTCAATTTTCAGAGAAGGACACTCCAAGCATTCAGGATTTAAGTTGAAGTCATAGGGGTAATCATTGGCCTGTAAGTCATTTATGGCTTCAGACAGGGTGTCGTAATTTTTCATTTCTTTATTTATAGTTCAATATAAAATAACTACCATCGGCTTCGGTAAATTTCTGAAAGGTCAATAAACCTTTTTTATTTAATTTCTCGTTAACAATATAGTTGAGTTGTTTAATACGAAAGCCGAGCGCATAGGCCTTTATATTAATTTTCGATGTGATATTGTTTTTATTATTCTCTAATTTTCGGTCGTAAATCTTTATGATGCTTTTTGAACCAAAAAAGTTTAACAGGCCCGAGTCAAAGCTCATTTCAAGTTCTATATTTTCCAGGTTTTCCAAATCGTAGAGTTCTTTAAAATTTTTAGATGTCGTGCTAATTGTGGTTTCCTTTGATTTTGGTTTGGAAAATGGAAAAGCCATTACCATTATACTCCCTTCATCGGGTTTACAGCGATAGGTCGTGGTGTATTTGTCGGTTGATTTTTTGTCATTGTCAAACAGTTCCGTAATTACCTCGATTTCATAATATCCATTTTCAGCAATTACGTTCCCTGCTTCAAAGGTTTGTTTGTTAAGAAACACCCCTCCTTTATCAAAATTTTCGCGAACGACAAATCTGTCTGCAATTTGCCCGATGAGCATTTCAGTTTGTCCAGTCATTATAATGCTGAATAAAGTAAGTAATACTATGAAGACTCGTTTTTTCATATATGGTGCATCAATTTCTTTACTTCTTTTGCCAGTATATCGCTTAAATCAATACCATTTGAAGGATGCGGAATAGTATTGCAGGTAACAATCTTTTCTACTCCGGAATCCAGCAAATCCTGATAGGCATTACCTGAAAAAACGGCGTGAATACCAACACATATTGGTGGTTTCATTCCTGCTTTTTTCAAATGTTGTACTGTTTCAATCATTGTTCGAGCTGTAGAAATAATATCATCTACCAAAATTGGTGTGGCGTTTTTAAATTTTGCCACATCTGGTACAGAGACTTCCACGTTACGGTCGCCGTGACGTACTTTTTGCAATACTGTAAAAGGTGCTCCTGCATTTTTTGCTACTTCAGATACCCATTGTTCGCTTTCGGAATCCGGACCAATCAATACTGGGTTTTTTATATTCTTTTTTATCCATTCTGAAATGGCATCGGCTGCGTGAATGACTTTGTTTGGAATTTGATAGACTTCGCTTAAAGAACTAATCCTGTGTAAGTGCGGGTCAACCGTAGTAATACTGTCGGCAAAACCTGAAATCAGCTTTCCGAAGAAAGTAGAAGTAACGCCTTCACCTTCATTAAATATTTTGTCTTGTCGCATATACGCCAAATAGGGTGCTACCAAACACGTACACATCGCTCCCAATGATTTGGCGGTGTGGCTTAAAAAATAAAGGGGTAATAGTTTTTCGTCAGGTTCGTGCAAAGTGCAGACGAGTACAACACATTTATCCTTCACATCAGATAAAATACGTGTATAGGATTCTTTATCAGGAAATTTTCGCAACGTTGCTTTTCCTATTTCTGCATCCATTTTTTTTGCCATAAGTGCAGTAAGTTCTTCGTTTCCGGGAAGGCTGAATAATATCGTTTTCATTTTGTTTTTTATTTAATAGTTATAATGTCGTTATGACTGTTCTTGTACTCTAAGGCATAATTTAATTCGCCCTGCGATTCTGCAAAAAGCGTGTATAGTAAGTCATCTTTTTCAACTTTGTCATTTAAATGAACATTCAAAAGAATCCCAGCCGATTTAGACTGTGGTGCACCTGAAAGTTTGGCGAGTTTTGCTATTTTTCGATTATCTATCCGCTTTAGACTGCCTGATTTTTCTGCTCTGATTTCAATTTTATAAGGTGCTAAAACAGGTTTTGAAAAGCGGCCTTGGGCCTTACAAATGGCAAGGAATTTTTCATACGCTTTACCAGATTTTAGTATTTGATGTGCGGTTCCCGTCCCTTTTCCTTTTTCGACTTTGCCCGAAAGCTCTATAAGTTCGCCAGCCAAAAGCAAGGCTCTTTCCATTAAATCAGTTGGTGCATCTGCCTCATTTCTTAAAACCTTTAGTATATCGATGGCTTCCAAAGTTGGGCCAATTCCTCTCCCTACAGGTTGCGTACCATCTGTAATGACCACTTTCACATTCAACCCGACAGCGTTACCGACTGTTTCCATATGGTTCTTGAGTTTTTCAGCCATTTCTGCACTTCTGACTTTAGCAGTTTCTCCCACGGGAATATCTATAACAACGTGAGTGGAACCTGCCGCAGATTTTTTTGAAAGGACCGAAGCTATGAGTTGCCCTTCGCTATCAATATCCAAGGCCTTCTCAATCTTAATCAGTACATCATCGGCAGGGCTTAATTGCGCTGTACCACCCCAAACAAAACAACCTCCTTCTTTTTCTACCACAGCCGTTATTTCTTCGGAAGAGAGTGTCACATTGGTCAGTACTTCCATAGTATCTGCTGTACCTGCGGGCGAAGTAATGGCTCGTGAGGACGTTTTTGGCATTGTAAGTCCATAAGCAGCGACAATGGCAACTACCAAGGGTGTTGTTCTATTGCCTGGTAGTCCGCCTATGCAATGTTTATCGACAACGATTTCTTTATTCCAATTCAATTGCTTTCCCGAGGCAATCATAGCTTTCGTTAGGTCGGATATTTCATCAATATCCATTCGGTCTCCTGCACAGGCCGTAATGAATGCTGAAAGGTGTATATTGGAATAGTCGCCTTCAACGATGTCGGTTATGATTTGGTTGTAGGCATTGTAATCCAGTTTTTGGTTGTAGATTTTAGCCCTGACGTGGCTTAACGATGCTATAGGTTCCAAATGGGAAACGTATAGGGTGTCATTGTCGGAAACATTCAACTTTTTTGCAGCAGCATCCGATAGTCCTATTTCGTTGGGCAGCAGGACATCAGAATTTAAAACATTTAGACTTGCAACGATTGAGGTGCTTGCATTGGATATCCTTATTCGTGTTAATGCTTCAAAACCTTCTGAAATACACACGTGGCAGTCTTCACGCATATACACCACATTTTCGTTTTGGGTGTAGATTCCAAGATGTTTGTATTTTAATATATTTGAATGTTGTTCCATAGTTTATTTTATTTCTTCAATGCTATATAATTGTGGGATTTCAGCATCCCACCCATAGGTCTCCTTGATACCTTTTTGTAGTGCTTCTGCACTTTCTTTTTCACCGTGCACTATGAAAATCCGCTCTGGTTTATTATTTATTTTACGCATCCAATCCATAAGTTCTGTATGGTCTGCGTGTGCCGAAAGTCCTTCGATTTCTGCAACTTCCATATGAAATGGCACCCATTTTCCGTACACTTTTAATTCCTTATCGCCTTCCAATAGCTTTCTTCCACGAGTGCCTTCAGCTTGATACCCCACAAAAAGTAAGGTGTTATTTGGATTTTGTGCCTGTGTTTCAAGGTAGTTGAGCATTCTGCCGCCAGTAAGCATTCCACTTCCCGCAATCACGATTTTTGGCTTGTTATCTGTTCTTAATTCCATAGTTTCCCGATAACTACTTACGACCGTGAAATGTGAGCACATTTCATCACATTCATTGTCCTCTAATCTATGCCAATCTCCGGTACGGTAGAAGAGTTCCAAAACATTGGCTCCCATTGGGCTGTCCATTATCATTTGTACTTTGGGAATTTTGTTCTCTTTGAGTAATTTCCAGAAAATCAGCATCATCAGTTGCGCGCGTTCTACCGAAAAGCTTGGGATAAACAGGCTGCCACCTTTATTAACAGTGTCGTTGACCAGTTTTTCAATTTGTGGAAGTGCTTCCACTTCATCAGGATGAAACCTGCCTCCGTATGTCGATTCTATAAATAGGACATCAGCTTTTTTAGGTTTCAGGGGAGGATAGAGCAATAAATCATTGGTTCTTCCGATATCTCCCGAAAATACGAAGCGTTTTCCATGAACATCCAACTCGATGAACGTAGCACCCAGAATATGTCCGTTGTATTGAAAACGAGCTCTGATTCCATCAAATAAAGGAAGCCATTGGGATTGTGGAACGTTCTTGAAATGTGGAATGGTTTTTTCTACATCATTTAAATCGTAGAGTGGTTGTGCAGGTTGGTGTTTGGAATAGCCATCCTTGTTGGCACGTTCAGCTTCCTGTTCCTGTATTTTTGCACTATCATTGAGTATGATTTTTGCAATGGCCAACGTGGGATTGGTACCATATATTGGCCCATTGAAACCATGTTTCACCAACCTTGGCAGATAACCTGTGTGATCCAAATGGCCGTGCGTAAGCAATACCATATCAATTTCGGAAACTTTTACAGGTGGATACTCCCAGTTTTTAATTCGTAATTCCTTTAGCCCTTGAAAAAGTCCACAGTCTATCAGTATTTTTCTATCTCCTGTGTCTACTAAATATTTTGAGCCAGTTACCGTACCTGCTGCTCCCAGAAAGTGGATGTTTATGTTATTGGTTTTCATTTGTAGTTGTTATTAGAATGATTAAATAAGTTGTACTAATTGCCACTCCAACATTTAGTGGCCACCACAACAAGAGGCCGTGTTCCCTTTATCTTGGATCGATTTGCTCAATTCCGCTATTTCATTATATAGATTGCGGGAGTCCTCTTTGATAATAAGCGCCAACTTCTTTACGGACTTAGATTCGAAGTTTACCATCCCCAATAATATTTCAAGGGCTTCTTCAAGTAGTTTTGGGTCATCTTCCAGTGCTTGGTAAAATGGCTCCAAATCTATATGGTTCTGTTTTTGGGTTTCATCTGTTTTCATCTGTTTTATTTTAAGATTGTTGAACTTTTATATCATTAACTCTTAAGTGCTTTTACATAGCTCTTTTGAATCTTCTAAAATATTTTTGTGCCTTTTTTTATCGACTCCTATATGCTCTAACAACGCAGGATTTTCGTGAAGCTCTTTACAGAGTACGATTCCTTTGTCCAGCAACTTTGTTTTTTCAGCTTTAGTCAGCGTGGTTAAAGCGGTCAATGGGTGCAGACCGGATTTGTCTATTCTCTCTTTTAAACCATCGCCCCGTGGATAATCCCAACTTGTCAATAATAATCCCACACATTTACCATATTGTAAGGCATCACTTGTAAAGCGTGTATTGGTGTACAGGCCTCCTTTATGAAGTTTAGATTCGTGCTCCTTTTGCCGCTCCCATTGTTTCTCTACATCCAAAAATCTCGAATGGATATATAATGGTATTTTCACATTGCAGAACCGTCCTTGATCGCTATGGTATTTACATTCAATCATATAATGCTTACTGTCTTTTTGGGCTATCACATCTACTTCGTGCTGCACACAATTGCCCTGAACTATCACACCAACCTCTGTTGCAAATCCTTCGTGTGCCAATAGCTGGCCTACCATCCTTTCAAATGGAAAACCAGTAGGTCCCAGTTCCATCAAAGCCTTTTTAAGCTTGTACTTTGACGCACTTACCCGCGATTTAGCCTTTAGCATCCTGAATGCCAATTGATAGATTTTTTTGGTTGACATCCCTTCTTCAATCTGCTCATGTACCTTACGGGCTATATCCTGAACAATATCCTCATCTGCCCGTGAGCGCCGCAGGGAATTGATGAGTTTGTTTACATCAAAAACTTGGTATTCACCAGAATATTTTTTTATTATAATTGATTTATTCATTGTTATACTTTAATGGTCATCACCGGTAATTCGGAACGATTAGTTACACCTTCAGCGATACTCTTGGAAAACAGGCTTAAAAAACCAGTACGTCCATTGGTACATATAGCGATCAAATCGGCATCTTTATACTTTAAAAAATTGTTTATGCCTGTTTCTACATCAGGTTCGTTATATACATTCATTGAGAACTTGTCCAAATCGGGAAGTTTTTTCAGGAATTCTTTGATCGGGTTTAGCCCCTGGTCAATACTATTAAAGTCTGTTTCAGTATTGACTCTCAATAAATGAATATGCGCTCCACATTTTTCCGCAATCGAAATAACATGTTTAAATGCTTCGCTGACATCTTCTGAGAAATCTGAAACAAAAACGATATCCTTGAATGGGAAGGATACTTCTTGATGCTTGACCACAATTACTGGCACATCGGCTCTTCTCACTATTTTTTCGACATTGCTACCCAGTAATTCACGTACGCCGCCTTGGGTGCCGCTACTTCCCGTAACTATAAAGTCGTGATGGAAATGCCCTGAATGTTTAAGGATATTGGCCTGTCCGCCATCAAACTCCAAGAAGGTTCTACTTTTTAGTCCTTCTCGTTCTGCTTTTTTATCCAGTTCTCTCAGGGCAGCTTTAGCACTTCCTATTTGTTTTACTGTTTCGGGATACTGCATTTCCTTTTGTAGATCCAACTTTACCCAGTCAACTGGCGTTTTCATTAAATGAAAAAAATGGATCTCTGAATTATAAAGCTTAGCTAATTTGATTCCGAGTTCTGCTGCTTTATTGCAGTTTTCTGAAAAGTCTGTAGGTACGAGAATGTTTTTCATGGTTTAATAGTTTTTAATTTTATTAGTACTCAATAAATATTGTTTTTGTGATTTTTTATATGAAACAGTAAACTCTTGGATTGTCTTCCATACAAAATCTGCTTCTTTCAGAAAAAACTGATGGTCTCCTTCAGGAGAAATAATAATTTCTGTATTTGAAAAGACCCTTGATAAACTTAAAGCCTTTTCCAAAGGCGCTGTGGTGTCCTTTTCTCCGTGGATGAAAAGCACCCGTTTATCCTTAATTTTCCTTGCAATCGCATATAAATCTGATTTTAAAATTACCTCAGTGAGTGAATAATAATAACTCTGCCAATGATGCTTTTTGGAATCTTCAAAAACATTATCCGTAAGATTATCCGGTTTAAATGCGCGTGTCATAAAAAGAGGATGAATCATACAGAGATATTTAGAAATCTTGCTTGTAGTAATCCTGTGAGAAAAGGACTTGGTAGACATCGTTTTTCTGAAATCATTAGCATCTTTATAGACTGGGATGCTTATAAAGATGATTGCTTTAAACCAAGTTGGCTGTTGTTCCATGAGCGCCAAGGAAATAATGGCGCCCATAGAATGTCCAGCAATAACTGTTTTTCCATCATTGAAACCCTCTTTTTTGAGAATCAACTCAACAGCAGCCAATTGAATGGAAAGTGCATAGCTGCTATTTGGTTTTGGCGAATCGCCAAAGCCAAGAAGGTCTATTAGAAGCAAAGAATGTGTTTTGGTAATATTTTCCAAATCACGCTTCCAATAATTTAATGAACCTGTTAATCCATGTAACAGAACAAGTTTGTTTTCTCCAGATCCTACAATTTCATAGTTCAATGGCATCTTGTTGGCATTATAGGCTGGTTGCTTAATAATATTATAATGCTGATAGCCTGCTATGGCTATAACAGGAAAGAAGATTAATATGGATATGACTAGTATTGTCATTATAAAAATATGAATCAATTTTTTTATTCGTTTATTAATTATGCTATATTGATATGATGATCTAAATAAACACTTTGCACAGTTCTAATTAATTTAACCCCTTCGCCAAAAGGTTTTTGAAATGCTTTTCGTCCCATTATCAATCCGGAACCTCCAGCTCTTTTATTGATTACCGCTGTAGTTATTGCCTCAACTAAATCAGATTCTCCTTTAGAGCCACCACCTGAATTTATTAGTCCTATTTTGCCCATATAACAATTTGCTACCTGTAACCTGCAAAGGTCAATGGGATGGTCTGTAGTCAACGCGTCATACATGGCATCGTCATATTTTCCGAATCCTATTTCTCTAAATCCGAAATTATTGGTCGGTAATTTTTGTTTAATGATATCTGCCTGAATGGTTACTCCGATATGGTTGGCCTGTCCGGTTACATCGGCAGCGGCGTGGTAATCTTCTTTTTCGGTTTTAAAAGCTTCGTTACGGGTATAACACCATAAAATGGTAGCCATTCCTAAACTATGGGCTTCTCCAAAAGCTTCGGCTATTTCGTTGAGTTGCCTGTTGCTTTCTTTGGAACCAAAATAAATGGTGGCCCCCACGGCAACGGCTCCCATATCCCAAGCATTTTTTACTTTTCCAAATAATGTTTGGTCATATTTATTGGGGTAGGTGAGCAATTCGTTGTGATTAATCTTTACAATAAACGGGATTTTATGGGCGTATTTTCGAGCGTTCAATCCCAATACGCCAAAGGTTGATGCCACACCATTGCACCCTGATTCTATTGCCAGTTTTATAATATTCTCGGGGTCAAAATAGTCAGGGTTTTTATAGAATGAAAAGGCTGCACTATGTTCAATGCCTTGGTCCACAGGTAGAATACTCAAGTAGCCTGTCCCACCAAGATTTCCGTGGTTATACAATTGGGCAAGACTTCGTAGTACCTGTGGATTTCTGTTGCTATTGCCAAATACCTTGTCAAGACTATTCTTACTTGGGGTTTGCAATTCATCCTTTGTTATTTTTTCACAAACGTGATCTAAATACAAGGCTGCTTTTTCCCCTAAAAGTTCTGTAATATTTATATTTGTTTTCATTTTAGATGAATTTATTTGATTCCTAGACTTTCATTGGTCTTTTCGATAGATTTGTTTGGATCAGTTTCAATTCCAGTAAGTGCGCGAATGGCATCAATGGTTTCAGGGATTACAATAGCTTGGTTATCGACTACGTAGGCATAGAAAAGTTCATCGCCCACCACTTTCAGCATATCTTCCCAGAGGACCACTTCATACATATCGCCCCAAGGTCTTCCCATATCCAAAAACATTTCTTTAATAGTGTTGTTGGAAACCAAACCTTGATCATATTGTATTAGTTTGATGCGACTGGAGGTTTTAAAGGCATTCAGCACCTCTTCCTTCGAGGCCTGTTTTTTTAATTTCACATTCCAGTAATGTAAATGGCTTAAGGTTTGGGGTACCTTTATTGCAGTAGTGATGACATTGAGATCAGGGTCAACACTTTGCGCGTCGGGACCTTGATGGCTTGGGATGTCTCTTTCGGGAACCATTGTGTTCATAATACCCCCTAAATGGCTTTCCCAAGGGTCTGTAGCTCTTCTTAAAAGTGTCCCTCTGGCATAATCCAATAAGTCAGCTCTTTTTAAAGCGGTCAATGTTCTTAAGATAGAGGTGGTGTTGCAGGAAACAACTCTTGTGGCATCTATGTTTAATGCCGATTTGTAATTGTTTTCAGCGCTAAAGGAATGACCAGTGGTTTCGTGTTTTTCGCCACCCTGGACAATAAACTTGAGTCCTTTCTCTTTATAGATTTTCACATTTTGTGCTGCTATTTTTTTGGGGGTACAATCGACTACCAGATCTACTTTATCCAATAGATCCTGTAAACTGCCCTTTATCGAAATACCGGAAGCCTTCATTTCCTTTGCGGCTTCGGCGGTTGCCGCATAGATATCATACTCTTTTCTCAGAGCGTTCTGCAAGCGCCAATCACTGATGACATCGCACACGCCTGTGAGATTCATATCGTCTTGTAAACTAATGGCATCTGCCACTCTTTTTCCTATGACTCCGTATCCTATAACTCCTATTTCTTTCATATAAATTTTGTTTTAATTAGTTATTCTTCTGTATTATCGATTAATGATTTTGGCTTAAAATTTCTAATAATCAAGCGGTTGCTCTTTTCATAAGTGAAATAACTTACCGCCCAATTAAAACCAACCATCAATCTATTTCTAAATCCGCTTATGGACATCAGGTGTACAATTGACCATAGCAACCAAGCGAAATAGCCAGCAAACTTCATTTTTCCCAAGTCGGCTACTGCTTTACGTTTTCCTACAGTTGCCAAAGAACCCTTGTCTTTATATTCGAAAGGTTTTGGGGACTCGTTCTTAATGATTTTTAATAGTGAATTACCCAACCATTTACCTTGCTGAATAGCTGTCTGGGCTACTTGTGGATGCCCTTTCGGTGTTTCTTTTGAAATTACAGCTGCAATATCGCCAATGGCAAATATATTTTTGTATCCTTCAACCATTAGAAATGAATCAGTTTTTATACGGTTGCCCTTGACCACGTGTTTTTCATCAATACCTTTTGGGAATTGTCCTTTTACGCCAGCCGTCCAGATAAGATTTTTAGCCAAAATGGTCTTACCACTTTTGATAGTGACTTCTTTTCCATCATAATTGCTTACAGCTTCATTTAATAATACCTTTACATTCAAATCTTCTAAATATTTGAGGGTTTTCGATGATGCCTTGTCTGACATCGTGCTTAACAACTCATCAATGGCTTCTATTAAATAAATATTCATAATGGAAGAAGGGTACTCTGGGTAATCTTTGGGAAGGATATATTTGCAAAACTCTGCCAAAGCTCCTGCCATTTCTACGCCTGCTGGACCACCACCTACTATTACAAAATTTGTCAACGCGTCGCGTTCTTCATCATCACAAGTAATAGCTGCCTGTTCCAAATTTTGCAACATCATATGACGGATGTTGAGGGAATCGCGAATATCCTTCATCCCCAAACTATTTTCGGCCACAGAATCCATCCCAAAGAAATTGGTGGTCGTGCCAGTAGCCAACACTAAATAGTCATAAGAAATACTTCCCTTATTGGTCAATATAGTATTTGAATCAGGTTGAATTTCCTCAACTTCAGCCAAACGAAAGAAAACATTTTTATAGCCATTGATTTGTTTTCTGAATGGAAATACAATACTGTCAGGCTCCAGGGCACTCGTTGCCACTTGATACAATAAAGGCTGAAACTGATGGAAGTTATTTTTATCGAGTAAAACCACTTGAACTTCTTTGTGTTTCAGTTTCTCAACCAATGCCAAACCTGCAAACCCACCACCAACGATAACCACACGAGGTAATTTAGTATCGGGGAGACATATCTCATCTGTTATCTTACAAGTGGATTCTAATTTAATGCTATGTGTTTGCTTTTCTTTCATTTTTTATTTCTATCTCTTGCAATCAGTACTGAACATTTGGCATTTGTGGTCAAATATTGGGATACAGAGCCCAATACTAAGCGAGAAAAAGCACCGAGACCCTGAGAGCCTACTACAATTAAATCTGCACCCCAATCTTCTGCTTTTTCATTAATAATACTTTTGGGCAGTCCGCTAACAACGCTTGTGGTTATGGTAAGTGCTTTGTTTTCGGCCTTGATTTTATCGGAAGCCTCTGAAACGATTTTGTTTCCCAATTTTTGAGCGTTACTTTTAATTTCTTCTATGTAATTTCCTATCTTGCCGCCCATAGTATGCAATCCCAGGCCGGTTGTTTTCGGAACTTCATAAACATTTATAATATGAATTTCACTATTTGAGGATAGGGTCATTTTTATAAGTTCGTGAATGGCTACTTTACTGAAATCTGAACCATCTATGGCCAATAGTATTTTCATAGTTTGAATGTATTAGTTGGTTGATATTTCTTTTGATTTTATAAGTTTTCTCCAATACAAGTGTTCATATAATCCAGACCAATACATACCAAAGGTGAAAGCGAATAATAATTCTTCAATTGGAATTCCTAGAACAAGAATATGGGTCAGGTTGTCCAGATTCCAGTACAGCTCCACATATTGCGGAAAAAACGGAAGGATGCTTCCGAAATAAATGAAGTACAGTATGGTAAACAAGATTCCTCCAACCCATATCTTTCCTTTTAAATCTGGGCGACAGTACAATGTTGCCAAACCACCAAAAAACATTGCAATGATGCCGCAGTAAATATGGTTAAGAGTAGTGAAAAGACTAAAAATTATGAATACAATTGCTGGAACAAAAAGTATATAAATATGTAGCTTATGTATTTGGTGGCCTCGTTCGGTATGAGGCATATCTATATAGCTTTTTTTGAATATTAGGTTATACAATACCGTCCCAATTCCGCCAATGGCAAAAGAGAATATAAGACTCTCAATATCGAAGCCTGTTCTTTCTGCTAAATTAAATAGGGAAGGTGGAAACCAATATTCTGGAACAAACAAGGGTTCTGTTAGGCCAAAGGGCATAGTGATAAGGCTCATTTTGAGCATTTCTTTTCTATACCCCTTTTTTGACAAATAGATTATTGCCCAAAGAGCAAGAATTATAAGAGACCATATGAACCAGACATATTGCATAAATTTTATTTTACTCTCTTATTTTTTGACTTTTATTTGCGCATTATAAAAAGCCGCAATACAGGCACCTATTAGCCATCCTAAAATGAATATCTGTACTATTCCCAAACCAGCTTCCCATAGTGGCACATCCATCCTGATAATGCTTGTGGTATCTAAACCGTGCAACAGGCTGTTAAAGAATGCTACTGACCCTTCCTGTCCCGCTGTGGCCATAACGATCATACATCCCAGATAAATCAGAGCTCCAGTAAGTCCCATGGCGAAACCAAACTTTTTCACGTTTAATCGATACATAGTTTTATAGTTTTGGGTTAGTTTTCCGAGTTTAAAATTCTTTTAGATTCTTCATAGTCTTCCTTAGATATTTCGCCTTTCGCAAAGCGGTTTTTAAGAATATTCAGTGGGCTGTCCTTCTTTGTTTTTTGATAAGGGATATCTGCCGGGATAAAAAATATCCACGCGAGTAAGATGACCCATATAATCCACCATATTAGGTGCATTCCGCCAAAATGTCCGTCGTAATAATGCATAATTTTAAATTTTAGATTGTTATTAATTTATTTCTGTAATTGTATAACCATTGAGCTCATCGAGTTGTTCTTGTAAGTCGGCAACCGAAAGTGCTGCATTCATCGTGATAAGTGAAGCACCTTTTGGTGCCAAGAAAATCTCTGCTTTTTCTATATTGGGGTGTGCTTCCAGGGTGTCTTTTACCCTAGCTACACAGCCTCCGCAACTGATTCCGTTTATTTGAAATTTTTGTTTCATTGCTTTTGTTGTTAATGTTTGTGTCCTTTGTGCTGCTCTTCAGCTTTTGCAGATGGTGCTTTTTTACCATTTTTGGTTTCATCATTTTGTTTATGCTGTGAATGGTTATGCCCACCGTGTCGATGCGAGCCGTGGGGCATAAATAAATGACAGGCAAACATAAAAATGATGAAAATAAAAAGTGATGAACCACCTCCTATACCAAATGAAGGTGCCAAAAAAATGAGCAATAATGGCAACCCACAGCCTATGAGCATCCATATCCAGTGATTGTTTTTCATTGTTTTAGTTTTTTTTAGTTATTAATATATTAATAGTTGTCTTTAGAAGTAAACACGTAGCCTAAATCTTAATCATTCAATGGTGTGTGTTTATTTCTTTTTCGCCTATCATATTCATAAATATGGCCATCCTCTATACAATTTGACCGGCCATTTTTATGCCAGTAAACTGTCTATTAAGAATGTTTAGGTTCGTCGCAGTCTTTAAATTGTTCAGGAGTTTTGCCACAAAATCCACATTGCTCTCCATTTTTATTAAGCATAGGGTTTTGGCTTGCGCAAGTTCCGGCAAACTTGCCGTCTTTTTTTGCCCAAAGTTTTATTGCTATTCCTGCAAATGCCAATCCCACAAGGATAAAAGTGATTACTATAAGTTTCATTTTTTAAGTTTATTTATTTGAATTAAACATTTATTTTAATTTCTTATTTATTGAATACGTTTTCATTATCATTCAATTTTTTTAACACGCCATTTCTTGTTACTACCTTTAATTGCTACTAAATTTTCCGAAATCAATTTAGATGTTATGGCAGGTGGGTTTTTATTGTCCTTATTTTTGGGTGATACGTGAATGGCCAATTTCGTTAAATGGTCGGTGGTCTTTCCTTCTTCATCTATAACCAATTCGAAATAATGGTAGCTAACCACGTCTTTTTTGAAAATGTCATTATACCCAATGGTTTCTTTTTCAACTTTTAACGCCAAGGCTTTGCCATATTGAAAGTTGTTGGCATTGAGAAATTGTGGTGTAATGACGGTTTTCCCACTTTTATCGATATAACCATAATAAAGAACACCGTTTTTTTGATGGGCAATTAAGCATTCCCCATTACTGAATATGGGATAGGCAGCATTTTCCGTTTTAGTTAGCACTAAATCATTTCGAAAATCAACGGTTAATTGCCCATCGCGGTCAATGAATCCCCATTCGTTTCCTTTTTTAATCGCAGCCACGTCATTATTAAAGGGCGAGATATAATCTATATTTTCTATAGTTTGTGCAATCCCCAGAAAAGGAATCAAAACTAATGTGATGAGTAGTTTTTTCATTTTTTTAGATTTAATACGGTAAAATTAACAACTGGCACAGGCATTTATCTGCACAACTTTCGTTGTTATCTATATAATTTCATCATAAAAACTTCGTTTCCAGTTTTCAGTATTTTTATAATCGGTCATACTCATACCAACAACGTCTTTAAACTGTCTAGACAGGTGGTTTACACTACTGTAGTCCAATAAATATCCTATATCTGAAAAGGAATGTTGTTTAAGCTGAATGAGCTCTTTGACTTTCTCTATTTTTAATTTGATAAAGTACTTTTCAATGGTTGTCTGTTGGTTGGCTGAAAATAATCTGCTCAATGTCTTGTAATCTTTATGAAGTCTTGAAGCCAATAGTTCAGATGTTTTTACCTTAATGTGTAACGGCAGTTCTTGCAATTGTTCAATTAGAATAATCTTGATTCTTTCTGTGAGCATTTCTTCTTCATTCTGAACAATTTCAAAATCATTGGCGTGAAGTACACTTGTAACGGCATCGATAATTTCATTGTTCGCTTTTTTTGGTGCTTCTACCAGCAACCTTCCTAATTCCAAGGAAAGCACCGATACTTCAAGTTCTTGTAATTCTTGCTTAATTACTTTTAAGCAGCGGTTACAGACCATATTTTTAATCCAAAATTCTTTTTCCTTACGCATAGCACATAATGTTTTGTCATTGAGTTTAACTCTATGAGTTGAAAGGCATAAGCCTGTCTAGGTTAGTGATGGATGATGTCGCCGAGAATAACGTACGACAAATGATAGCCAGGAAGGAAACCGTGGCTATAGAGGTAATGCAGATTAAATTCAATCTGCAATGTAAATTCTAAATTAAAAAGGTCTCGTTGAGAATAATTATATCTGTGGATATGAGCGGAGGCCTGTAGGTCTGAAAAGAAATGACTTTACTATCTAAACCTTCAAAAAGGTGGATATAAGTGTAGAAGTAAGTATTTAAGAAAACCAGAGTTTTGATTTCTGATATGGTATTTGATTTTTGAAAAGTATCATCCCCTTCCTTTACCACTGTGTGACTATCACAGCAGTCTTTTTCTTGTATCGAAGTGCAGTGCTTAGAATTATCGTTCTTTTCCTGACCCATGACCGTACAGGTTCGTGCTTTACCAAAAAAAGTCATATCCACTAATTGATTACAGCAAAAGTGCATATCTACTGTAAAAGAAGTAGTGGTAAACAGAATAGTCACTGCTAAAAAAAAGGACAATATTTTAGTGGAAATAGGTTTCACATCCTAAAGGTAAGCATTATTGTTTAATAAGCATTTGAAAGGTTTTGTAACATTAAAGTGCTAATTACTAAATTAATAATTATATCGGTTATACCAAAAATAATTTATATAGTTGGAAATAAAAATGATATATATCATGTTATCACATTGATCGACTTTTATTGTTCCTTAAAGAAAAATCGTCATGGGGTCTTGACGTATTAAATCAATTTTTAAAATCCAAAATATTAGTTAAAAGCATAAATTATAATTAATTTATTATATATTTGTACTCAATGAAAAAGATTTTTCATAAAATATCGACATTCAGTTTAGCACTTCTTGTGTTACTTTCAACGGTTTCTTTTACTGTTGAGAGTCATTATTGTGGTGATATTTTAGTGGATTCATCTTTTTTCGGTGATGTTGAAACTTGCGGCATGGAAGTCCATAACCATTTGCCGTCAACAGAATGTGATATTTCAAAAAAAGATTGCTGTAATGATGTGGAAGTTATCGTTGAAGGGCAAGATGATTTAAAAATGTCGTTTCATACTTTAGATAAAGTCCAACAAGTTTTTGTTGCCGCCTTTTTCTATTCGTATATCAATCTTTTTGAAGGACTCGATGAAAACATCATTCCTTTTAAAGGCTATAATCCTCCCTTTCTCATACGGGATATACAAAAGCTACACGAGACTTATTTAATTTGATTTTAAACAGTTCCGATCCGATAATTATCGGAACGGAAAATTAGCCCTTTGGTTCTTACCATTTTG
>Ga0208015_1000484_pt1 | contig 20833 bp, 22 predicted proteins | sample 26BtaG_FD_184101 | JGI IMG/M metagenome (GOLD analysis project Ga0208015, IMG submission 184101) | Marine viral communities from Cariaco Basin, Caribbean Sea - 26B_WHOI_OMZ_CsCl (SPAdes) (version 2) | ecosystem: Environmental > Aquatic > Marine > Oceanic | place: Caribbean Sea: Cariaco Basin...
TAACAGCCTTAGCCGAAATTTGCTTGCAATACTCCTGAATAGCTTTAGGCGTCCATGAAATAACTTGTTTCAAAGCTTCCAACTGCATTTTTACATGGATAAAGCTCCCGCTCTCTCCCATAACATAGCGGTTGGCAAGTGGTTTGTATTGTGACTGATATTGCGTCAAATCGGGCAGAATATGACTATCCAATCGATTGGTCCAATTCTCTTCCAACGGCTCTCCGTGATCAAAATATGGTCCGTAATAGGCATATCCGCAGCCATAAGGTCCAAAAAGCCATTTATAACCTGCACAGATCAAGGCATCTGGTTGCAATTCTTTAATTGAAAATGGCAATGCTCCAACAGATTGACTGCCATCTATAATCATCAAGGCACCATGCTGTCGTGTTTTTGCCCTAATGGTCTTTAAATCGAATAAAGCGCCACTCGACCAATGGATATGTCCCATGGCAACGACCGCTGTGGAATCATCAATTGCTTCTAAAATAGCCTCATTCCATAATTTGGTACGATCGGTTTTGGTCCTTGGTGCTTCAACAATTTTTAGTTGAGCGTTGTATTTATCGGTTAATTTCTTCCAAGAATAATAATTACTGGGAAATTGTTCTTGCATTAATACCACGGTATCACCAGGTTTTAATTTAATGTTTTTTGCAACCGTTGCAATTCCATAAGAAACCGAAGGAGTACTTGCAATTCGCTCATAATCATCTAATTCGATAAGCTTGGCAAACCTTTTCTTTAACTCTATAACGGGATCAAAAAAATCAGAGGATGGAATTAAATAAGGTCTGCTTTTTTGCAATACCGCATCAATTCCCGCTTTTTCCACCGCTTTAAACGACGGCGATAAGCTCGCCGTGTTTAAATAGCAGATGTTTTCAGGTAGGTCAAACAGATTTTTTTGTTCAGTTATATCCATTACTTTCCGAAATAACTAAAAGTGTCATTTTCCTTGATGTTCAATAGGGATTCGTATATTAATTTGATCACGTTTTCCACATCGTCACGATGAACCATTTCTACCGTGGTATGCATATATCGGAGTGGAAGTGAAATCAGGGCACTTGCCACACCCATGCCACTGTAGGCAAAAGCGTCCGTATCTGTCCCTGTAGCTCTTGAGCAGGCGGAACGTTGGAAAGGTATTTTTTTGGCCTCTGCAGTTTCCGTAATGAGATCTCTTAGTTTTTGTTGAACGGCAGGAGCATAAGCCACTACGGGTCCTAAACCTAATTCTAAATGCCCCTCTTTTTTCTTGTCGATCATTGGTGTTGTGGTATCATGCGTTACGTCAGTGACAATAGCGACGTCAGGTTTGATGCGTTCTGCAATCATCTCTGCACCTCGTAATCCGATTTCTTCCTGAACGGAATTTGTTATATAAAGTCCGAAGGGCAATTTCTTTTTGTTTTCATGCAATAGGCGCGCTACTTGTGCAATCATAAAACCTCCAATACGGTTGTCGAGAGCTCGGCATACAAACTTATCATTGTTCAAGATATGGAAGGTGTCAGGGTAAGTAATGACACATCCCACATGAACGCCCATTTTCTCAACTTCTTCCTTGTTTTTTGCTCCAACATCTATAGTAATATTTTCAGGTTTTGGTGCTTCTTCCTTTGATTTATCTCGAGTGTGAATTGCAGGCCACCCAAATACACCTTTGACGATGCCATTTTTTGTGTGGATATTTACAATCTTACTGGGGGCTATCTGATGGTCACTGCCACCATTTCTGATCACATAAATAAGGCCATTATCTGTAATGTAGTTGACGTACCATGAAATCTCATCGGCATGTCCTTCAATAACTACCTTGTATTTTGCTTTTGGATTGATGACGCCTACTGCGGTTCCGTAGGTATCTGTGATAAATTCATCAACATAAGGCTTAAGGTAGTCCATCCATAATTTCTGTCCTGTCCATTCATAGCCAGTAGGTGATGCATTGTTTAAATAATTCTCTAAAAACTCTAATGATTTTTTGTCTAAAATGCTCTTTTTTGCCATTGGTAAATATTTTGCCTAAAATTAATAATATTAATAAGATTTTAAGGTTAATGGATATGTAAATTCTTAATTTTGGGATGATTTTAGCGCTATTGCACCAATGAAGTTGATAACCTACATTTTTGTTTTTTTACCCCTGTTGGTATTTGCCCAAGTTGATCCTGTTGAGAAAGATTCTACTGTGGTGGAATATTATTTTATTGATGGTGATTCCATACCTGTATCAACTATCGATTTGGATGCTGTCCTGGTATTAAGTAAATTGAAATTTGACAATAGGGATGATCGCATTCGCTATTTGATTTTGAAGCGAAGAACCATTAAGGTATATCCTTATGCAAAGCTTGCGGCTGAGCGTTTGGTAGAACTTAACAAGCGTTTGGAAACTCTGGAACGTAAAAGTGAGAAACGTAGATATGCCAAAATTATCCAAAGATATATTGAAGATGAATTTTCGGAGGAACTCAAAAAGCTGACCAGAAAGGAAGGTCAGATTCTCGTCAAACTGATTCATCGTCAAACAGGAAAAACAACGTTTCAGTTGATTCAGGAATTGAGGAGTGGCTGGCGTGCGTTTTGGTTTAACAATACCGCAAAATTGTTTGATATTTCACTGAAGGAACAATTTAACCCTTTGGATGTGAGTGAAGATTATTTGATAGAAGACATTTTGGAGCGTGCTTTTCAAAGTGGACAATTGGACCGTCAGAAATCAGCATTTCCCATCGATTATTTTGAGCTCACCAATAAATGGGCCGGCAAAACCATTAAAAATTAATGCGTTTACAATCGGATTTTGAGGAAAAACTTAATGCATGGACCCACGGCTTTGGTGCGCTGTTAGGAATTGCTGGGCTAATCTTATTAATTAGCTATAAGGAACACAAAACAGATTGGAGCTTGATTAGCGTAATCATTTATGGTGTTTCCATCATTGTTTTGTTTTCTGCATCTGCCATTTACCATTCGGTTTCAGGTGAACGACGAAAGCATTATTTTAGGATCGTTGACCATATCAGTATTTACCTTTTAATTGCAGGAACCTATACGCCAGTTACTTTGATTGCGCTTAACAATAGCTTGGGATGGCCGTTGTTTTGGAGTGTGTGGGCAATAGCAGGTTTTGGAATGATCCTGAAATTGTTCTTCACTGGAAAATTCGAGATTTTCTCAACCCTATTGTATTTGGTAATGGGTTGGTTGATTATTTTCGATTTTTCCAATCTCTCAGAATCGATCGGACTTAATGGTTTAATTCTGTTTATTGCGGGAGGCGCATTTTATACTTTAGGGATTGTTTTTTATGCCGTTCATAAAATTCCGTATAATCATGTCATCTGGCATTTATTTGTCCTTGGAGGTGCTATCTGTCATTATTTAATGATTTTCTTATATATCCTTTAAAATGGTATCCTTAATAGCGAAATTTATCTTCTCCCCATTTTTTGGGATTGTTTTTAATATAATTTGAAATGATATTGAATGCCTTTTCATTTCTGATAATGTGATCATAGAATCGGGTTTGCCATCCAAAATCCAGGTTTAGGCGGTTGGCATGTTTCGTCACGGCAGATTTATAGCCCCCAATGATTGAGGAGATGGAGTTTTTTCCAGGGTTGCGAAATCGGGTTTGGCCGATGGATTTTTGGGGATTTTCATGCGCATTGGGATATTCATTCGCATCGGGGAGCGACAAGGCATGCCTTGTCTGTACTGGGATGCGATCATGAATTGAATTTGCAACATCAAGGCGATTTGCATCATCAAGGCGATTGGGAGCATCCGTTAAATTTCCATCATCAATTTCAATAGGAATTTGATTTGAATCCCGAGAATTCGAAGTGGTATCAGGATCCGCATTAATTATCAAAATGCCATGAATATGATTGGGCATCACAATAAATTCGCCCAAAGTTATATTTTTGGAGTGGTTTTTTATTTCGTGCCAAAATACATCAGCAAGTACACCAACATTGGATAATTCCATTTTGTTGTTGACGACGCTTCCAAAATAATGCGCCCTATTTTTTGTGCAGATGGTTATGAAATGGGCCCCTTGCCAGCGATAATCCCAAGTTTGCAAACGTGCAGAAGGAATGCGATATTTATTTTGAAATTTATCAGCCATTTTTTGTGGGGTATAATTTCATTTAAAGCTATCACATTATTCCGAATATATCAACCCAATTTGCTCACATCAATCTTAAACAATTCTGCAGCATTCTTCCACATTATCAGCTCTTTCTTATCCTCATCCAATTCCAATTGGTTCATAAATCGGAGATAGGATTTCATATTGCTAATGGGCCAATCGGTACCATAAAGTAGATATTTCGGATCGCCGGCATAGGTGATCATTTCTTCAATTTCCTTTTTCATATAGCGCTCAAATTTATCTGAAAAATCACCTAAGGTCAATCCGGATATATCGGCATGCACATTCTTGTTTTTGTAGACTATCTCCATGCAATCCTTAATCCATGGGCTTCCAACATGGCATATCACAATTTTTAAATCGGGATAATCAACTGCTAAATCATCAATATGGATGGGGTGGGAGTATTTTATTTTTCCATTTGGCGCATAAGTATCACCAGAGTGAAACATCACCGGGACGTCAAACTCCATGGCCATATCGTACATGACCTTAAATCTGATATCATTAGGGTAAAAAGGTTCATATCCTGGGTAGAATTTCAGACCTTTAATGAGTCCAGCGTCAAGAAACTCGCTGAGTTCACGTAAGTCCTTATAATCGTAATTTAAATAGCTCACTCCCGCCACAACACCAAGATTGTTCCTGTCGCTAATGGCCTCAACTACCTTTCTGGTGCTTGGTCTGTGTTCATTTACTTTGTAAGACGACAATACCAATGAATAATCCACCTTATTTTCTTCCATGGTATCTGTTAGCTTATTGAGACAGTCTTCTAAAGAAACAACGCGATCTTCATGGTAATTATTGATATGGGTATGGACGTCTATAATCATAGTGTTTTTTTATTTTTTGGTGAGGTTAACAATATCGAGAAATAATGGGAACTGGACAAGTTTAGTGTTCAGTATTCATTAAGCAGTATGCAGTGAGTTGTATTTAGTCGCATTTTGATGAGACATTTTGTTGGGTATCAGAATTTGCTCTGTTTTTAATAATCCGCTAAGACCACAAATCGTGTTGGACCCTTAATAATTCAAAGATTTTATTCTTCAAATTATACTTTTGTAGCCACTGATAACTGCCGATTATGAATCTATAAAATCTTTATAATCTTCAAAAAACGCTTCAAACAGGGTCATTTTTTCAATAAAAAACTCCATAACCTCTTTCCAGCAATTTTTATTGTGAATGGAAACTCTTTGATTTAATTTGACATAGATTCTGGAGATTTCTTTCCCGTTTTCTAGGTAATACTCTTCTTCAAAAATCGCATCAGGCAAATAATCGTCGGTCAAGATTACCTTCAGGGATTGTAATTTATCCCAAAATTTAATTCGGTTTTCCAAATCATCTTCAAGGTCTAGGGCAACTAATGCCAATTTAGTGTCAAAATGGAATTTGAAAGACAGTCCTTTCAGTCTGGTGTCATAAAGGATCCATTTTCGAGGGAATGATTTTCCGAAACTGATCCAAAATTCTTCTCTTAATTTTCTTGATTCTTCTTTGCTAAACATGTTTTTCAGTCATCAGTCATCAGTCTTTTCCTTAAATTAAATACGCCACCAAAATCCCCAATGCAATGAGTATCAGTTTTGTAAGGTTGAATCTGTGGTTTTCGTTGCTTTCAAACAAAATGACTGTTGAAATATGAAAAAAGATACCAATTACAATTGCATTGATGAAGAATAAATAATCTCCCACAAAAGGTACGGTATTCGATACTAAGGTCCCCGTTGGTGTCATAAGTGCAAAAATGACGAGAAACCCAACAATTTGTCTCAATGTGAACTTTGACTCAACCAGATAGGTGGTGATCAACGCCGCAATAGGGATTTTATGGATGAGAACACCATAGACCATATCATTATGTTGATGGATTGGAAAACCTTCCAGAAAACTGTGGATACATAAACTGATGAACAACACCCATGGGAATCCTGTTTCGTGTTTATGGACATGAACATGGCCATGTTCTGCACCTTTAGAGAAAAACTCCAATAAAATTTGCAAAAGAATGCCCAGCATAATGAACAACCCAGTTTGCTTGGCATCTAAATGCTCATATACCTCAGGCAATAAATCAAAAAGCGTCAAAGCCAATAAAAATGCGCCGCTGAATGATAATAGGAATTTAGTGTAATTGGACTTTTTATGCTTGAATATCAGCACCAATAAAACACCAATAATAACTGCTAAGAAAGGTAAAAAATACTGCTTCATTTGAAGATCATGATTAATCGTTCTGAAGTGCTTTTATGAAATTTCCGTAATTTGTAATCGCCAAAAATATCTAACAAATAAATACCAGCTTGTTCAAAAAGCTCCTCAAAATCGGATAATGTCTTTGCTTTAACGCGCTCTTGATAGTTGTAGGTTTTTCCTTGATCAGTGAAACTGATATCTTTGATAATATGGTTGTCTTCAACATATCTTTTCTGATAAAAATCAATACCGCCAATCGTCTTGACATCTTCAGGCACTAAATTTTCAATCACAAAATCGGCATTCATAAAATCAATGACTCCGAATCCCGATTCATTTAAATCTGCCTTAATGGCTTTTAAGGTATTCAAGTTGTCTTCTGATCGATCAAAATAGCCAAAACTGGTAAAAAGATTAAATACGGCATCAAACTTCTCGTTATAGGGTTTGCACATATCATGCACCTCAAAGTGAAGTGTTTCATTTTCGTATTTCTTGGCATACGCGATACTGTTTTCTGATAGGTCAACGCCAGTAACATCATATCCCAATGAGTTGAGATATATGGAATGACGTCCTTTCCCACATGCAAGATCGAGTATTTTTCCACCTTCCGGCAGATTCAAATACTGGGTGAGGTTATCCATAAATTGATGAGCTTCTGCGTGATCTCTATCGGCGTAAAGAATATGATAATAAGGGGTATTGAACCATGAGGCATACCACTGCATTGTGTCTTTTGTCATTATAAATTCGTCTGACTGCAAAAATACTTTATTTTTGCAATCTATATCAGGAGAATAATGGATAATAATTTTAATATGGTTGCCAAAACCTTATTTGGTTTTGAGGATTTACTTGCAAAGGAGTTGACCCAGTTGGGAGCCCAAGATGTGAAAACTGGTGTTAGAAACGTGAGCTTTGTTGGCGACAAAGGGTTTATGTATAAAGCCAACTTGGGTTTGCGTACGGCCATTAAAATATTAAAACCCATTCACAGCTTCAGAGTCAACAATGAAAAGGACCTCTACGATCAGATCTATAAAATTAATTGGGAACAGCATCTTAAACCCACAGGGACCTTAGCAGTTGATGCCACTGTGCATTCACATCTGTTTACACATTCTCTTTATATAGCACAAAAAACAAAAGATGCTGTGGTTGACAAATTTAGAGATACTTCGGGTGAACGCCCGAATGTAGACCTTAAATTTCCAGATTTAAAAATCAACGTGCATATTGATAGAAATATGTGTAATGTTTCATTAGATTCATCAGGAGATTCTTTACATAAACGAGGTTATAAAATTGCGACGAATATTGCGCCTATCAATGAAGTGTTGGCCGCAGGGCTGGTTATGTTGTCTGGTTGGGACGGCCAAACCAATTTTATGGACCCCATGTGCGGAAGTGGAACTATTTTGGCCGAGGCAGCAATGATTGCCTGTAATATTCCCCCAAATCTAATGCGAAAGGAGTTTGCCTTTGAGCGTTGGCAGGATTGGGATGTAGATTTGTTTGAAAAAATAGAGGAATCACTCTTGAAGAAAACCAGAGATTTTCATCATCGGATTATTGGTTATGACAAGTCGCCAAGTGCGGTAGAAAAAGCAAAAGAAAACATCAAAAATGCACAACTGGAAGATTTTGTTGAAGTAAGGCATGAAGATTTCTTCAAAACCCAGAAAGCAGGAGACGAGAAGTTGCACATGGTGTTCAATCCGCCGTATGGTGAGCGTCTGGATATAGAAATGGAATCGTTTTATAAAAATATCGGTGATACCTTAAAACAAAATTATCCGGGAACTGATGCGTGGTTTATAACCTCAAATCTTGACGCATTGAAACATGTGGGCTTAAGACCTTCCCGGAAAATTCATCTGGTCAATGCGAAATTGGAAGCGAGATTAGTGAAATATGAAATTTACGAAGGCAGCAAAAAAGGGAAGTACATGGATTAAACTTCCTTTGAAATGCATTCCGAATTCTGAAAATTAGTAATATTTCTGAAGTGTCTTCGTATGATGCTCCACATGATATGCGGTCCACATTAGAATTTCCCTGATTGGCATTTTTCCCATTAAGGGATGTGGCAACACCAATGTGTCTAAATTTTTATCAGATATTCTTCTGGTCTTGTATTGCAGTTTCTTGCTTTCTACCTGAAGACGGTTCAAAATATAGGTTTTATCCTTCAATTTTGGAACCTTCATGTTTTTAGAAGACTTAAAGGTATAGTCTTTACTTTCTTTAAGGATTTTTTGATAATCCTTAATAATCGTATCATAATCATGTAAATCGCGCGTGTTTTTTCCGAAGGCATATTTGAAAAAAAACCTGGGCATGCTCAAGATGTCATTTAAAGGCTTGATGCTTTGCAATAAATGTAAGGCTTGCTGACTTGTAGTCCATTTGCCTTCGGGCCCTTGTGTCCACTTTTCATTATCTTGAACTTGCAACCAAGTGATCAGAGCATGATATTTTTGTTCTAATAAATCGGCGATCTCATCTTTGTGCATACGTTGGAATTAGTATGCAAAAGTTAATAAATTATTTTATAAAATGAATGGCAAGCAGAAAGTATTTATGTCGAATTAGTCCTCTACCGCAATTTTCTTATTTTTCTTATAGATAGGGATCAAATAGGATACATTATAACCAAATCCGAAACCGAATCGGCCGCTATCAAAAGTTCTATTAAATCCAGGAATAAATAAATTTTCAAAATTTGTAGGTTGATCTTCGGTCACCAAACCTTTAAGCTGTGCATTGATGCCAACAAACAAATTGGTGACAACTTCGGCTTTGATGCCAACGATCAATTCTGCCCAAATTGCAGATAATCCTTTAAATTCTTGTGGATCAGTGGAAGTAAAAGGGGTGTCATAATATTGATCTGTCGTATATATGGTATAGCGGTTTAGCTTTTGGCTGAATGTGCTGACACCAACCCTCATTCCAGTGTAGATAAGGTTTTCCATGTCGAGCCAATTTCGATAAAGGTTGTAGTCTATACCAGCTTTAAAATAGCTGCCCTTTGAGGTGACATCCAAATAGTCGTTTCTTATAATATTCTCTTCAGTTCCCAATTCTCCCGCTAAATATAATTTTTGGGTCAGTCGGTAATCGCCGGAAATTTCAAAGCCAGTATAGTCATCATCTATGAAGGAGCGTGCCAATCTACCAATGTCGCCGCCGAGACGCAGGCCGTATTTCTGTTTGACCACAATGGTGTCGTTAACATTTTTTTCTTGGACTTCTTGTGCCAATGATGTTAGTGGCAACACCATCAAGACAATCAGACTAATGATAAATATTGATATGCGCTGCATTTTCATTGTTTATGGTGTCTTTAATAACTTCAATATTTATGATCCAGTTGTTAGGGTCGGTTTCACGATTGGCGCTAAGATTATTGAATACGCTTTTGTATCCGCAGGCCCTTGAAACGTATATAAGTTCTGGCGTGTAATTCACTTCAATAATATCAGCATTGGAAGCCGTGTTAGGGTCGTCATCCAAATCATAATCTCTATCTTTTGTAAGCACAAACCGCGAGGTGTTCATTATGTCCAAGGCATCCACTCTTAGAGGCAGCACAATGGAGTCAATAGTTTTATCATTGACAATATAATTTGGATTGTTTTCAGCAGTAACATCCATTCGTCTTACAGTTTTTGTTTCCTCGATTGCATTGATATTATAAAAACGAATGATCAAATGTGGTGTTGTAGGTGTGGTAGCGGCACATATATCATCACGCTCACAACTCCATAAGCTCAGGATTATGAGAAGAGAACATAGAGTTTTAATGTATTGATGGGCTTTTATCAGTTTCAAGTTTATTTTGTTTCAGGTTTTAGGTTTCAGTTGTTTCTTGCTTAAATGACGTATTGAAATGAACAATCATCAATCAACAATCATCAATCATCAATCATCAAGCGCCTTATCTTTTTTCCAAAAGTACAACATTTTCGACGTGATGTGTTTGTGGAAACATATCCACCGGCTGAACTTTGGTCACTTTATAAATGGCGTCCATCAATTCTAAATCTCTAGCTTGGGTTGCGCTGTTGCAGCTTACATATACCACTTTTTCGGGAGCGATATTTAGTATTTGTTGCACTACATCTTTATGCATTCCGTCACGTGGTGGATCTGTAATAATCACATCTGGCTGTCCATGCTCATTAATAAAATCACTATTGAACACATTTTTCATGTCGCCCACATAAAACTCAACGTTGTCAATTCCATTTAATTGTGCGTTTTGCTTGGCGGCTGCTATGGCATCGGGAACAGATTCAACACCAATTACTTTTTTAGCGTTTTTGGCTACAAATTGAGCAATGGTTCCAGTTCCTGTATATAAATCGTAAACGAGTTCATCACCTTTTAAATTGGCAAAGTCGCGAGTTATTTTATACAGCTCATAGGCTTGGTCTGAATTGGTTTGATAAAAGGATTTGGCATTTATTTTAAATTTCAGACCTTCCATTTCCTCAAAGATGTGATCTTGTCCTTTAAAACAAAGCACTTCCTGATCATATATGGTATCGTTCGCTTTACCATTAATGACGTATAATAAAGAGGTGATTTCCGGGAATTTATCACCTATATAATTCAATAGTAGTTCGCGGTTCTCTTTGTCCTCTTTGAAGAATTGAAAAAGCACCATAATATCCCCGGTGGATGAGGTGCGAATCATCAATGTTCTCAAAAAACCGGTTTGATTACGGGTATTAAAAAATTCGAGTCCGTTTTTAATCGCAAATTCTTTGACTGAATTTCTAATGTCATTGGAAGGATCTGCCTGAAGCCAGCATTTTTCAATGTCAAGAATTTTATCCCACATTCCAGGAATATGAAAACCAAGCGCATTTTTATCGCCAACATCCTCATTGGAACGAATTTCATCCAAAGTTAACCAGCGGCTGTCGCTGAAAGAAAACTCCATTTTATTTCTATAGAAATAGTCCTTTGCAGATCCTAAAATTGGAGTTACAGGGGGTAGTTCCAAATGACCGATTCGTCTAAGGTTGTTTTCAACTTCCTTTTGCTTATAAAATAATTGGTGTTCATAGCCCATATCTTGCCACTTGCATCCACCACAAACACCAAAATGTTGACATTTAGGTTCGGTACGCTTATTGGAGTACTCGTGGAATTTGATAGCATTTCCTTCGTAAAACGATTTCCGTTTCTTAAAGGTTTCTACGTCCACAATATCACCCGGTACCACGTTTTGCATGAAAATAACGGCACCGTCCGGAGCTTTGGCTACTGATTTACCTTTGGCTCCAGCATCAACGACCACAACATTCTCAAAGATTTGTTTTCTATTTCTTCGTCCCATGTCGCAAAAATAGTGAAACCAATTGCGATTTACGAATTACGTATCGCGATTTTATTAGTGAACCCAAAAATTTGAAAACAAAGTGCATTAAGTTTTGATGGTTGTCCTGATAGCCATTAAGGTGACCTTGCTTTATTCGGGTTGGAAATCCAACTACTGAAAGTGAAGTCAGCCCATTTTGCATATCGGAGTAGCCCCACTTATCGAAGAGTCGTTAACTGCTTATCACGGTCGAAACTAAACTATAGTTGTCGATTTTATAACCAATTTTTGGTTATACAGAAGTCCCTCAGTCGTATGACCATTATTTTGGAAATTTCATTGTGAAATCAGTTGAAAAATTTTTAGGAGGTTTAAATATTTGCTAATTTGCGAGTCCTTAGGGATGATTTCTCTCCCACGCTGCTTTTTCGTCCTGATATCTATCGGGATTTCGAAAGAATAAAGGTACAGTAGGAATGGTTATTTTGCTCGATTAGCGAGATTTAATTATTAATGTTTGCATCGCTCTAAATGATGTCAAACCGTGTCTTTTTAAGGCATGAAACTGTAAATTCTTATAAAATGGCTGTATTAGATCAATTAACTTCGCAACAAGCGATAGATTTAGAAAACAAGTATGGTGCACATAATTACCATCCACTTCCAGTAGTATTGAGTAGGGGAGAAGGTGTGCATGTTTGGGATGTTGAGGGAAAACAATATTATGATTTTCTCTCTGCTTATTCTGCCGTCAACCAGGGGCATTGCCATCCGAAGATTGTTGATGCCATGGTAAATCAGGCACGAACCCTGACCTTAACCTCACGCGCCTTCTACAATGATGTTTTGGGGAAGTTTGAAGCTTACGCAACAAAATATTTCGGGTATGACAAAGTGTTGCCCATGAATACCGGTGCAGAAGCTGTAGAGACGGCGCTTAAGATTTGTAGAAAATGGGCTTATGAAGTAAAGGGTATTGCCGACCAACAAGCGGAGATTATTGTTTGTAGAAATAACTTCCACGGAAGAACGACGACCATTATTTCATTCTCAAATGATCCCATTGCACGCAAAAATTTCGGTCCATTTACGGAAGGCTTTATAAAAATTGAGTATGATAATTTGCAGGAATTGGAAAGTGCTCTAAAAAGCAACCCAAATGTTGCCGGATTTTTGGTGGAGCCTATTCAGGGTGAAGCTGGTGTTTATGTTCCGAGTGAAGGGTATTTGGCAAAGGCGAAAGCATTATGTGAAAAGTACAATGTTCTGTTTATGGCTGACGAAGTGCAGACAGGAATCGGGAGAACAGGAAAACTTTTAGCGGTAGATCACGAAAATGTAAAACCAGACATCCTGATTTTAGGAAAAGCTTTGAGCGGTGGTGCCTACCCCGTAAGTGCCGTGTTGGCCTCTGATTCAATAATGGGAGTTATCCAACCTGGCAGCCATGGCAGTACATTTGGAGGAAACCCAGTGGCCGCTGCAGTGGCTATAGCCGCCTTGGAGGTCATTAAAGAAGAAAATTTGGCTGAAAACGCTGAAAAACTAGGACGGATTTTTAGAAGTGAATTGGATTCTTATATCCAAAAAAGCTCAATTGCCAAATTGGTGAGAGGGAAAGGATTGCTCAACGCTGTGGTGATTAATGACAGTGAAGATGGTGATACCGCTTGGAACATCTGTTTGGCGCTTCGAGATAACGGGCTCTTGGCAAAACCGACCCATGGAAACATCATTCGTTTTGCGCCGCCTTTGGTCATGAACGAGCAGCAACTTTTAGAATGCGTTGGGATCATCATAAAAACGTTGAAACAATTTGAACCTAATAAGAAATAATGGAAGAAAAATCGGCTTTTGAAACTTTTGAATTGAATCTTCCACCCGCCATCTTAGGGTTTTTAAAGGAAACGTCAACTTGGACGTATTTTCTCTCAATTCTGGGGTTTATAGGTATTGGATTGATGATCCTTGGTGGACTGTTTTTTAGTTTAGCGTTGAATCTCATGCCAGGCGGAAACCCGTATGATGGCTTAGGTGTAGATATGTCTTATTTTGGGATGATTTATGTGGTCATAGCATTGTTTTACTTTTTCCCGGTACTGTATCTCTTTAATTTTTCACGAAAAATGAAAAGTGCTTTGAGTTCCAATAATAATGACGAATTGACCGCTGCTTTTTCTAACCTGAAATCGCATTACAAATTTATCGGAATCTTTACAATCGTTATTATCAGTATCTATGTCCTGATTTTTGTTTTTGCAATGATCGCAGGAGCGATGTAAGTTGCTGAGCATTGAATAAAAAAAAGCGGCTAAATTAATATTAGGCCGCTTTTTGTATATTGAAAGGAATATTATTCTTCCATCCCTTGATTAAGGCCTTTCATGAACTCTTCCTGCATGCTTTGAATGCCTTCCATACCAACGGTAGAGAACAGCCAAATAGCATAAATTAAGTAGATACCATTTAATACGATACCAATAATAGCAAGAATTTTTCCGGTTTTCACGTTTTGAAATCCAGTATAGTTTTCCGGGCTTTCTGTATAAAGTTTAGTTGCTTTGTTGGCAAGCACCAAAGCAATAATGCCAAGGGGTAAACCAATGATACCATAGCAGCAGCAAGTGACTATAGATAAAATTCCGAAAACTAAAATGAGCGTTGCATTGGGTAATTGTTGTTTTTCCATGTGGTTGGTTTTTAGTGGATGATTTTAATAAAATAACTGATGACTACAATGCCTACATTCAAAAAGATCAAACCCATTTTAATGGTATAGTCATATTTGAATCTAACAAACAGGTTAAATATAAGAAAAACCGTCAATAAAAGAAGTGTGTAAATGGCGGGATACATTTTAAAAGCCATTAAGAAATCCCCTTTAAAAAATAGAACGGTGGCGCGCTGAATGCCACAACCCAAACACTCTATACCAAAGAGTTGTTTGTTGAGACAAGGCAACAAGAAATCTTCAAGTTTGATAAGGTTAAGAAAAGCCATAGACAAATGTATAAAAAGAATGGAATTTTCATAGTTTATTTTTTAGCTTAGATTTGCTAAATCCAACATCATTTTGATTCTAAATGATTAATTTCGTTGTTCCCTATAAAAATGAGCAACCTATGAGCATGTCCAGAGTATTAAATCTTTTATTGATAATTATTGGCGGAATTATTGCCGTTTATGCCAAAGCCGGAATGGATCAAAACCAATATGTGCTTATTGGAGGTATTGCTGTTTTGATGATTGGGGTATACCGCATATCAAGAAATATACCTAGTAAAAATGATGAAGATACACCTTCTGAAAATGACTAATAGCTATGAATTTAAAAGTAGGAGATAAAGTTGCAGTCTTGGATGAAGCCTTTTCGGGAAAGATCTCGAAAATTGAGGGAAACACGGTTTTTATTGAAACCGATGACGGCTTTTTTTTAGATTTCCAGGAGAATGAATTACTCAAATTAAACGAAAAGGACAATTTGAAATCCCGTGTTTTTTCTGAGCATTCCTTTAGTGAAGTGCTTTCTGAAAAAGAACAGCATACCAAGCGTAAATCTGTTAGGGTAAAACCAAAAGACCGGAATCAGCCGGCTATGGAAGTCGATTTACATATTCATAATTTAACCGATAACCAGCGAAACCTATCCAATTATGACATGTTAACCTTACAATTGGATACTGCCAAAAGACAGTTGGAATTTGCCATTGGCAAACGCATTCAAAAGGTTGTATTTATTCATGGCGTTGGGGAAGGCGTGTTAAAAATGGAATTGGAAACGCTTTTTTCCCGCTACGATAACGTCAAACATTATGATGCCGATTTCAAGAAATACGGAATAGGGGCTACTGAAGTCTATATTTTTCAGAATGCATAAACCCTAAACTTAAATACTATTAATTGAGAGTGTAATTACGAAATAGGTGTAATCGAAAATTTCAGATTGTACTATTCAATTTCACTCTCTATCATAATGCTATAGGTATAAGTTCCAAAGTCAATTTCGGTTAGGCTGATGACGTCCAAATTCACGTTGCTGATATAAAACTTAACAGTAATTGTACGTTTATACACGTTCTTATTAAAGTGTGGGTAATTAAATACATCCTTTGCTTCTTTGTCAAGATATCTTGGAACACTTGGGGTAGGAGAGCTTTCATCACGGTCATTCATCGGATTGCCATCCATGTTTTCGTCTTCTAAACGCGTTAAAACACCATCACCGTCATCATCATCGTCTAAATAATCAGGGATACCATCGCCGTCTGTGTCTTGTGCCTTTGAAAGTCCGTCGGCCTCGGTGTAATTATGTTTTTCGTTTTTAGTCAAGACATTGTCATTATCATCATCTTGATCCAAATAATCAGGAATGCCATCGCCGTCAGAATCGGTTGGATTTGTTGCAGGATTGTTATCGCCATCTAAATTGGCATCTTCAATATGTGCAGGGATGCCGTCATCATCATCATCCACAAAAGTGGTGATGGTAGTTACCGTGCCTGAAGTCGCCGCATAATCTTTAAGGATAATGGTCGCGGCATCAGGTAATAAATTGCAAAGTAGATCTTCAGGATTTCCGTCATAGGTTCTATAATTGAACTTGGAACTCGTTCCATTGATAGCAAAAGTGGCCTTGTAGTTATTTTCTGTTGGATTGAAAATGAGTTCCGTAGTCGTGTTTCTTGGAAATATTAAGCTCAAGGACTCTGAAGGATCCTTTTTGGTGTCATATAAGAAGAAGTTTCCCGGATTCAATTCGCATATTGATAAGGTTTTGTCAAAATCCAATTCCACGTCAATGATATCACCATCGTTACAAGCAGTGACTAACAAACATAAACTTAAGAAGTAAATTATTTTCTGCATTTCAATCAATTTGTCAACAAAAATACGGCATTTGTGAATTTATAACGTCTCATCTTCAGAATAATTTTATTTGGAGTATTTTTGTGATTTGAAAGGATTTTTATAATGAAACAAGTTTATTTTGACAATGCGGCAACTACTCCCATCCGAGATGCTGTTATTGAGCGTATGGTCGAAGTTATGCGCACACAATATGGCAACGCATCATCTACGCATAGCATGGGACGTTCTGCGAAATCGTTATTGGAAAGGTCCAGAAAATCCATCGCTTCATTTTTCAATGTCAATGCTTCAGAAATCGTGTTTACTGCAGGAGGCACGGAAGCCGATAATTTGGTTTTGTATAGTGCTGTTAGAGATTTGGGGGTTACCGAAATTATCACCAGCAAATTGGAGCATCATGCCGTCTTACATACAGTAGAGCATCTTCAAAAGAAATTTGATATTGCCATTACCTACGTCAACTTACTTGACAATGGCATGATCGATTTAACAGATCTTGAACGCCTGCTGCAATCACCAAATAAAAAACTGGTCAGCTTGATGCATGTCAACAATGAAATTGGCAATAAACTAGATCTCAAAAAGGTTGCAGAGCTTTGTAAAGCGAATGACACTTTATTTCATAGTGATACCGTGCAATCTATTGGCCATTATAAATTGGATCTACAAGCTATTCCTATCGATTTTTTGGCGGCAAGTGCCCATAAGTTCCATGGGCCAAAAGGAATTGGTTTTGCTTTTATCCGAAAAGGTTCTGGCATCAAGGCATCAATTTTTGGAGGCGAGCAGGAGCGTGGTTATCGCGCTGGTACAGAATCCATTCATAATATTGTTGGAATGGAAGAGGCTTTGAAACTAAGTTATGCCAATTTAGAAAAAGAGCGGTCACAGATTTTGGAATTAAAAACATATTTCATTGAGCGATTGAAAAGCCTATCTGCAAAAATGGCATTTAACGGCAATTGCGAAAATCTGGACGAGAGCACCTACACGTTGATCAATGTATGTTTGCCAATTGCACCTGAAAAAGGAGGGATGCTTCATTTTCAATTGGATTTAAAGGGTATTGCCTGCTCTAAAGGATCTGCATGCCAGAGTGGGAGCAATCAAAACTCCCATGTACTTTCCGAAATTTTGAATGCTGAAAACCTCTTAAAACCTTCTGTTAGATTTTCATTTTCATGTTTTAACACGAAGGAAGAAGTGGACTATGTTATTGATACCTTAAAAGACTTTGTTGAAAATTAGCAATTATATTCTGATTCTTTTGTTTTTGGTGTCCTGCAAAAGAGGACAGGACTATCCAATGGGGCAATTCCCAGTGGCACAAGATCAAGAATCAACAAAGCCAAAAAAATATAGCGCAAAAAAAATCGGCGATACGTTGGATGTTTTTAATGATGTTTATGTGTTTTATAATAAAAACATCGGCAATGTTTCTGGTCGAAACTTAACCAAAGAGGGTTATAATCTGGGTTTAAAATGGCAATGTGTAGAATTTGTCAAACGCTATTATTACGACCATTTAAATCATAAGATGCCCAACAGCTACGGGCATGCGAAAGATTTTTTCAATCCCGCATTGAAGGATAACCAAATGAATAAGGATAGAAATTTGGTGCAATTTACCAATGGCAGCACATTGAAACCCGAGGTGAATGACCTGATTGTATTTGACGGCACTATCTTGAATCAGTACGGACATGTGGCCATCATTTCTAAAGTGAACAAAAATTCGATTGAAGTGGTGCAACAGAACGTTGGTAAAGAGTCGAGGGAAGAATTTAAGCTAGGTTTTAAAAATGACAAATGGACTATTGGGGATTCTAATGTCTTGGGATGGTTGCGAAAAACTGATTGATAAATAGAACGTAGACCTGGCAGTTCGTTCAGGCGGGTGACACTGATTATACCAGATATTCACTGATTTTATTCCCATCAGTAGATTTTAATACCCTGTGAAGCCTGCCTCGATAGAAAAGTCAATTCCTTGTAAACATCTCAGAACCTCATAGAAACCCTCACGTTAAACACCCGTGGACTCAAATAATTTGGAATCGCATATTGGCGTTTGCTATACACGTCTCTTACCCAAGTATTGGTAATTGAGTTTTGGACATCAAACATATTAAAGACCTCCACACCGATGGTCAGCTCTTTAAACACGTTTTTCCACTTGGCATTATGGGTTTTGTTGCCGTCAACAATCACATAAGAAAAGCCGACATCAGCACGCTTATAATCACGCAATCGGTTTTGGTACTCATAAGGATCGGCATAACTTGGAGAGCCTCCTGGAACGCCGGTGTTGTAAACCAAATTCAGGTACACCTTTAACTCAGGAATGTTGGGGACGTAATCTTGAAACAACACTCCAAATTTTAATCGTTGATCGGTGGGTCTTGCAATATAGCCCTGCTCTTCAATGTTCTCTTCGGTTTTTAAATAGCCAAAACTGAACCAGGATTCGGTGCCAGGAACAAATTCACCATTCAGCCTCAAATCCACACCGTAGGCATAAGCTTTGGCGTTATTGGTGGCACGATATCTAACTCTCACATTTTCCAAAGTGTACGGATTGACATCTGTCATATGCTTGTAGTAGGCTTCAGAAACCAACTTGAAAGGTCGGTCCCACATTTTAAAGCTGTATTCATTGCCCAAAACAAGATGCAACGATTTTTGGGCCTTCACATCTGGTCTTACTGTACCTGAAGAATCTCTAAGTTCTCTATAAAAAGGAGGTTGGTAATACACACCGCCGGCAAGCCTGAAAAGCATGTCTTTATTCCAATCAGGTTTGATGGCAAACTGTGCGCGAGGGCTAAAGACAGTCTGTGATTTACTTTCAATGCCATCACCGTTTACTGTCCAATTATGCGCTCTCACACCAAAATTGTAAAACACCTCATTATTGCCCAATTCTGAACGCTTGCTCCACTGTGCATAAGCTTGAAAGCGGTCCATTTGAACATAATTGGTAGCTCTAATATTTTGAAAAGCAACTAAGGGTCCTTGGTAAGGTTGATATGGTTGGTCATTAAAAAAACCTTGTTTTGGCGGATTGATGGAAAAACCTGCAGAATCTATCACTTCCCATTCCACTAAACGGTCCCGGATATCTTCGTGAGTATACTTTATAGACCATTCAAATGTATTATCGTCCATTTGGTAATCACCTTTGTGCTCTATGGTTGTAATGAGAGCATCCAAATCGTTTCTAGCGTGGGTGAGTTGGGAGCCGATGCCTTCACTAAATTCGACTTCACCTAAATTTTCATCCCCAATATTACTGTTCACTTCTCCCAAACGGTATTGTGCCAAAATATCAAAATACTCCTCTTCTGTAGTATGGTAGGTGGAAGCAATCAGTTTTAGGGTCAGATCTTCGTTGGCAAAATAATTGGCCTTAAAAGCTCCAAAATAGGTGTTATAAGCATCTTTTTCCTGGCCTTCATAATAGACCAATAAAGCCATCGGGTCCGCTAAAGTTCCAAAATTGGTCTGCCGGTTTTGTGGTTGAAAATTGTATTTATTACTTGATATATTTCCTAAAAAATCGACCTGGAATTTATCCGTAAACTTATAGGTCAAATATGTTTGTATATCAGCAAATACTGGCATTACATTACCTTCGGTTTCCAAGGAATTTAGCACCAAACTATTATCTCTATAGCGCAAGCCAATAATCCCTGATAATTTAGAGTCTTTTGATACCGCTTCTGCCGAAATACTTCCGCCTAATAAGGAAATGTCTGCATTGATGCCGAATTTTATAGGATTTCTGTAGGTGATGTCCAAAACGGATGACAGTTTATCGCCATACTTGGCCTGAAAACCGCCAGCTGAAAAATCGACGTTTTGAACTAAATCCGTGTTGACAAAACTCAGGCCCTCTTGCTGTCCGGACCTAACTAAAAAGGGTCTGTAGACTTCAATTTCATTGACATAAACGAGGTTTTCATCAAAATTGCCTCCTCGAACTGAATATTGTGTGCTTAATTCGTTGGAGATATTGACCCCAGGCAAGGTTTTTAAAATATTTTCCACCCCTGGTTGTGCACCTTTAATGGTACGGATCAAGGCCGGAGGAATCGTGGTCACACCCTCTACAGATTGGCGCTGGTTGCCATGAATGACTACCGTTGCAATTTGTTCGACGTTTAAATTCATCACAGGATTAAATTCTACGGTCTGTCCATTTTTAAGATTGAATACCGCAACAATGCGTTTGTAGGCAATATGGG
>Ga0208015_1000490_pt1 | contig 20692 bp, 10 predicted proteins | sample 26BtaG_FD_184101 | JGI IMG/M metagenome (GOLD analysis project Ga0208015, IMG submission 184101) | Marine viral communities from Cariaco Basin, Caribbean Sea - 26B_WHOI_OMZ_CsCl (SPAdes) (version 2) | ecosystem: Environmental > Aquatic > Marine > Oceanic | place: Caribbean Sea: Cariaco Basin...
AATCCAATTCCAAGAGATTGGCGTGCATCCTTCCCTGCATTTCGTAAAACTGGGGTTGCCACACGTTGTCATTTGTTTGGATGGCCAATAGAACACCTTGTTTGGCGTATGTCTTTGCTAATTTCATGTCAAATTGGAAAGCCAAATCAACCATCTCATTGAGCAATTGTAATTTTATGGGATTGTTTTTTTCTTTTTCTAATAATTGTGACAGACTGTCGAGCGCTTTGTTTTGAGAGAAGCAGAACGCTGCACTCAAGAAAAGTGTAATGAAAACAATAACAGGTTTTAACATATAAGTCTTTGTAGGATGCTATATAAAGACCTGAGGAAAATCGATATGCTAAATTTAGTGATTTTTTTTTTAAGAGAATTAAAAATCGATGATTTTATGAGGCTTTTAAAACCATTTAAAGAGTTTTTGTTTCTGTATCCGTATCTGTTTCCGGTTTTCCGTACTCTCGTCTGTAGATGCTTACCAAAGCCATAAACAGACTGATCAATAAGGGTCCAAAAATCAATCCGATAAAGCCAAAAATAGGAACACCGACAATAACTCCAATCAAAGTAATCAGTGGATGGACATCATCTAACTTTTTGAGCACATATAGCCGGATAATATTGTCAGTAGAACCTACCACAACGAACCCATATATTAAAATACCCCAAGCTTGAAAAGTTTCACCTGATGAAAGACTAATTAAAAACACCGGTAATATACCAACAAGCGTTCCTACAAAAGGAATCATAGAACCAATAGTAACAATTACAAACCAGAAAAATGGCTCTTGAACACCAAAAATCAAAAAGCCAATAAGGGCAATTATACCTTGGGCCAAGGCAACCAAAGGAATTCCAATGGCATTGGATCGCACCATAGCTTGGACTTCTAGACCTATTTCTTTTAGATTGTCCTTATCTAAAGGAATATATTCTGTTAAGGATTCACGCAATTCCCTTCGGTTGGTCAACATATAATAGAGCATGAAATACATCAGGCCAATGGCGATGAAGGCATTAAAAGTTCCACCTACCACGTTTTGTAAATTTGTGGACACCCATCCAGTTATGGCTGTAGTATCAATTTTTGAAGCAATATCAAAGCCCATATAATCTTGAACAATGCTCAACTGATGTTTAAAAGCGGTCACTACTTGTGCACTATTATTTGCCGCTCTCCCAATTTTATTGCTCAACATCCATATAATACCTGTGAGAGGAACAAGGATCCCGATAAAAGATAAAAACATGATAAGAAAGGCGGCCAAAGATGCGTTCCACTTTTTGGTTTTGACCAAATACGCCATCCATTTTTTGAAAAGAATATAAATGGTTATAGCTCCAAGAACCCCCGTAAGATATGGCAACATTTCCCGAAATATCAGGCTTCCCATGAATAGAATGAGAAGTATTACAAAAATTTGACGGATTAATTTAACGGGTATTTGGTTCATTGTGAGTTGTTTATATTGAGAATGCCGATTGCGATATCTTTCATTTATATATACAGCAAGTTTCTGCTATTCCGCCGGGAAAACAAATCGCAGATAGAAAATTTTTTAACTCAAATCAATCTCAACTTGGTTTCTTAGGATATCGTCAAAAGTTTCACGTTTTCTGATCAAATGTGCTTTCTTATTGTGCCAAAGTACTTCCGCAGGTTTATAGCGGGAGTTGTAATTGCTGGCCATGCTAAAACAATAGGCGCCTGCATTTTTAAAACAAAGGATATCGCCTTCACTAATTTCGTTAATTCGGATGTTATTGGCAAATGTATCAGTTTCACAAATATAACCTACCACCGAGTAAAAACGCTCACGGCCAGTAGGATTGGAGATATTGATAATTTCGTGCTTTGACCCGTAAAACATTGGTCTTATTAAATGATTGAAACCAGAGTCAACTTGTGCAAACACGGTAGAGGTGGTCTGTTTAACTACGTTGACCTTTGTTAGAAAAACCCCCGCTTCACTCACTAAAAATTTTCCAGGTTCAAAAGTCAGTGTTAATTCCCTTCCATATTTTTTACAAAAACTGTTAAAACGTGCCGTTAATTTTTGACCCAATTCTTCAATATTGGTTTCTATGTCGCCTTCTTTATAAGGTACCTTAAATCCTGATCCAAAATCAATGAATTCTAAATCCTTAAAATTTAAAGCGGTGTCAAATAAGATTTCGCTGGCATGAAGAAAGACATCAATATCCAGAATATCACTTCCGGTGTGCATGTGAATGCCGTTGATATTCATTCTTGTGTTTTCTATAATTCGCAATAGGTGCGGAATTTGGTGGATTGAAATCCCAAACTTGCTATCAATATGTCCCACGGAGATATTGGTGTTGCCACCAGCCATCACATGGGGATTGATTCTGATACAAACAGGTGTTTTCGGATATCGGGTCCCAAATTGCTCTAAAATGGAGAGGTTATCGATATTGATCTGAACACCAAGTTTTGCCGCCATTTCAATTTCTTCAAGAGAAACGCCGTTGGGTGTGTAGATAATTTGATCTGGAGAAAATCCAGCTGTTAAACCTAATTGAACTTCCTGAATAGATACCGTATCCAAGCCAGACCCTAAGGTTTTCATGAATTTTAGTACAGATATATTGGATAAGGCCTTAACGGCATATTTTATTTTTAAATTTTTAACCTTATTAAATGCAGCCGTTAAGCGTTTATATTGCGCTGCTATTTTTTCTGTATCATAAACGTAAACTGGACTGTCAAAGTCTTTTGCAATCTGAAGTAAGGTTTTTTGTTCCATTTTTAAATTTAAATTATAATCGCGGTAAAGCTAAATCCTTTTTTTTATTCAAGCTAAAGAAATACTCAAAAGTGACACAACTTCTTATAAAATGAATTCAATCATCGCAAACAATACTCAAATTTATTGGTTAAAAGATTTATGTTGATTACTTTTGTGGCCATTAATTTCTTGGATATTTGAAAGAAATTAAAGACAATTTTAAAATATTCCTCGTGATACCTATTGGGATTGAGGAAATGACAAAATAAACATTTAAAGATGAATTTACACGAGTATCAAGGAAAAGATATTTTAAGCAGTTTTGGAGTACGTATCCAACGTGGTATTGTCGCAAAAAACGCCAACGAAGCTGTTGCAGCAGCAAAACAATTGACCACCGAAACCGGAACGAGCTGGTACGTGATCAAAGCTCAGGTCCATGCAGGTGGACGTGGTAAAGGCGGTGGTGTTAAATTGGCCAAAAACCTAAAAGAAGTTGAAGAAATTGCTGGTAAAATCATCGGCATGCAATTGATAACACCGCAAACTTCCGCAGAAGGGAAAAAGGTGCATCAAGTTTTGATAGCAGAGGACGTTTATTATCCAGGAGCAAGTGAAACTCAAGAATTTTATGTTTCGGTTTTGTTAAATAGAGGTACCGGACGTAATATGATCATGTACTCTACAGAAGGAGGTATGGATATTGAAACGGTTGCTGAAGAGACACCACATTTAATTTTTACGGAAGAAATTGATCCTGCAGTAGGCATTTTACCGTTCCAGGCAAGACGGGTGGCTTTTAATCTTGGGTTGGAAGGCAATGCCTTTAAAGAAATGACCAAGTTTATAACCAATCTTTATACGGCATATGATAAATCTGATTCATCATTATTTGAAATCAATCCTGTATTGAAAACGAGTGATGATAAAATCATTGCTGTAGACGCAAAGGTTACTATTGATGACAACGCCTTATACAGACATAAGGATTATTTGGATTTACGTGATTTACGTGAAGAAAATGCTATCGAAGTTGAAGCGGGTGCCTTAGGTTTAAACTATGTGGATTTAGATGGTAACGTTGGCTGTATGGTTAACGGTGCAGGCCTGGCCATGGCAACTATGGATTTGATCAAACAAGCAGGCGGAGAACCAGCCAACTTTCTGGATGTAGGTGGTACTGCAGACGCTGCTCGAGTTGAAGCTGCATTTAGAATTATCTTAAAAGATCCCAATGTAAAAGCAATCTTGATTAATATTTTTGGAGGTATTGTACGCTGTGACAGAGTTGCACAGGGGGTGATTGATGCCTACAAAAATATGGGAAATATCAACGTGCCAATTATTGTACGTTTACAAGGAACAAATGCTGATATCGCCAAACAATTGCTTGACGATTCAGGATTGGACGTTTTGAGCGCGACAGAATTCCAGGAAGCTGCTGATAAAGTACAAGCGGTTTTAGCTTAAATAGAAGATAACATTATATAATTTCAGACCTGACAGTCCCGATAGATATCGGGACTGTCAGGTTTTTTTAGTGAGACCCATACTCCAAAAGCCGAAGGCGCATTGGAGTATGCCGGTCGAACTAATCCCGCTTTTGGGGCGGGATATGACCCAAAACTCAAAAGCCGAAGGCGCATTGGAGTATGCCGGTCGAACTAATCCCGCTTTTGGGGCGGGATGAAACCCCTGTCTGCCGACAGGCAGGAAAAACTCAAAAGCGAAGTTTATTGAGTCTGTTTGTCGTGAAAGTTATCGGGTTAGCAGAATTTACGTGGTGTTCTGCTAAGCGCATAGTGATTTGAAGCGTATTATAAATGGGAGTTTTTTTGTTGAACAATCTGCTTGTCACAAAAATATTGTTTAATCCTCTTTTTTTGGCTTTCCTTTTTCACCTTTTGCAGGCATTGGTCCTCGTAAATGGATGACCAAACCATTTAGGAAATTGCGCAAAATCTGATCCCCGCACTCCATATATTTAGGGTGGTCCTCCTTTCTAAAGAAGGCACCTAATTCACTTTTTGAGATTCTGAAATCTACCAATTCAAGAATTTTTACAATTTCGTCATCTCTTAGCTTGAGTGCAACACGTAGTTTTTTGAGTATATCGTTATTTGTCATTCGTATATGGTTAATCTTTTAAAATATTAGTGATAAATTTAGTGATCCTTGAAAACTAATAAGCTAAATTTTTGATTTTTGTTATCCCGCCCGTACCGAAAAGGCACGTTCGGGCTAGGTTCTTAATCTCCAACCAGCCACTGATAGGCTTCAGGAAAATTTTGACGCCATAGTGCTTCATTATGTTGTCCACCTTCAATGATGATATTTTGAATATGATTTTCGGGAACTCCCTTTTTAAGCAAGAGTTTGACCATTTTATCTTGATCCGGTACCATTCCATCACCTTCCTTTGAGCCTACCAAAAAATAAAATCGCGATTTTGGGGACACGTCACTTTCAATTACAAAATCAAAAATACGATTACTGAACCAGAAAGACGGCGAAAATATCCCCGCGTTTCCAAAAGTATCTGGATATTTTATTAGGGCATAAAAAGAAAGGAGCCCACCTAATGAGGATCCAAAGATGGTTGTATGTATAGGATCATTTTTAGTTCGATAAGTAGAATCAATCTGTGGTTTTAAAGTGCTGATGATAAAACTTAGATAATCATCTGCTTTTCCACCTCCATATTTCTCATTGGGGAAAGGCGTTAATTCGTCCATGCGTTTTTCATTGCCATGTTCAATGCCTATAATGATTGCTTTGTCATCTGAGAGCGAATCCAGATACTCATCCACATTCCATTCCCCAGCATAGGAGGTCTCAGTATCAAAGAGATTTTGCGCATCGTGCATGTAAACCACAGGGTATTCTTTATTCGAATAGGAATATTCTAACGGAAGATAGACCCATATTTTTTTTTCGACTTGCAATTGCGGTGCATCTATATCAAATGTGGAGACCTGGAAAGAGGCACTACTTTGGGCATGACCAAGACTACATATTGCAAAACTGAAAAGGAATAATATATGACGAATTTTCATTGATGGACAAATTGAATGTGAGCTAACAAATTTATAAATAAAGGGCGATTGCCGTTCATCGAAACTACAGTTTGATTTGTGAAAAATCGATGAAATGCATATATTTTTTAATTAACTGATTTTCAGAATGTTAATTGACTGAGATATATGAAGGTAAGAAAATGACGATGAATTACAGTTTATTTTTCGATATGCTACTCATTATCAACGATTATCAAAGTAATATTCTCTTTAACTTTATAAATGTTAATTAATCCCCCTCTTATATGATAAATCGTGTAGAAAAATTAAGCTTGCTTTCAGAAATGATCGCTTTTGCTCAAACGGATACTTCCATAAAGACCATAGAATATAAATTTCTTTTAGGCGTTGCCAAACAATTGGAAATATCACAAGAAGACCTTGTTTATTTGTTTGAATACCCTGTGAGTTATGTGCATTTGAAATCGCATAGCGAGCGGATTGTTCAATTTCATAGGTTGGTATTGTTGATGAATCTCGGTCAGAATATTACAAATAAGGAACTTGTTAAATTGCATAATTTTGGATTGCGGATGGGGTTGAGCCACGAATCCATAAACCGAGTTCTCGATTTAATGGAAAGTTTCCCTGATAAAATCGTACCACCAGATTTCTTGATTGATATTTTTAAGGTTCAATATAATTAGTTTTTTAGTAGGTAGTGGGTAGTGGGTAGTGGGCAGTCACAGTGACAATTTACATTAGATTATTTTCCCGCAGATTTTACAGATCCTCATAGATGGTTTTGTGTGTTTTTAGTTTGCAGCCCTCAGTTTGCAGTGCTTTTGATTATTTTTCTCCAGATATCGCAGAGACTCGCAGAGAAACTTTAATTTCCTAACTCCTAACTCCTAACTCCTAACTCCTAACTCCTAACTCCTAACTCAATCACGCTTTCAACTCCTCCAATTTCCCTTGATACGCTTTAATATCGTCCCTCAATTGCGCTGCAATAATGAAATCTAAGGCTTTGGCAGCTTGTTCCATGAGTTTTCGCTTCTCGCGGATTTTCTTTTCCAATTGATCTTTGGTCAAGTATTGACTTTCAGGTTCTGCTGCTTTTATCGCTTCCAATTCATAGCTGTATGTGCTCACAGAATTCTTGGAAAGTGCATTGTCCAAACTTTTATTGAGCGCAGTAGGCGTGATACCATGTTTTGTGTTGTAAGCGATTTGTTTTTCGCGTCTGTAATTGGTGTCGTCAATGGTTTTTTGCATGCTATTGGTGATTCTGTCTGCATACATGATCGCTTTTCCGTTAAGATGCCTTGCAGCTCTTCCCACGGTTTGCGTTAAGGAACGATTGGATCTTAAAAATCCTTCTTTGTCAGCATCTAAAATAGCAACCAATGATACTTCTGGTAAATCCAATCCTTCACGTAGCAAATTGACGCCTACCAAAACATCGAATAAACCTTTGCGTAAATCTTGCATAATTTCTACACGTTCCAAGGTGTCCACGTCACTATGAATATAACGTACCCTGATCTGGATTCTGTCTAGATATTTGGTCAATTCCTCAGCCATTCGTTTGGTTAAGGTCGTTACCAAGATGCGTTCGTCTTTTTCCACACGTTGGTGAATTTCGTCAATCAGGTCATCAATCTGGTTCAGGCTTGGACGCACCTCAATAATCGGATCCAGTAAACCAGTCGGACGTATCACTTGTTCCACATAGACTCCATCACTTTTTTGCAATTCATAATCGGCGGGAGTAGCACTCACATAGATGACTTGGTTTTGCATCGCTTCGAATTCTTCGAACTTCAATGGCCTATTATCCATCGCGGCAGGAAGTCTAAACCCGTATTCCACCAAGTTTTCCTTTCGGCTTCTATCACCTCCGTACATGGCGTGGACTTGTGAAATGGTCACATGACTTTCGTCAACCACCATTAAATAATCATCAGGAAAATAGTCTAACAGACAGAAAGGACGTGTTCCAGGTAATCGTCCGTCCAAATAGCGCGAATAGTTTTCAATCCCAGAACAATAACCTAATTCCCGAATCATTTCAAGGTCAAATTCTGTACGTTCCTTTAAACGTTTTGCTTCCAAATGCTTGCCAATTTCCTTAAAGTAATCGTGTTGTTTGACCAAGTCATCTTGGATTTCCCTGATCGCTCCTTGAAGAACTTCAGGAGAGGTAACAAACATATTTGCCGGATAGATATTGATTTGTTCATACAGTTCTATGACCTTATTGTTCTGAATATTGAAAGCTTCTATTTCTTCAATTTCATCACCAAAAAAATGAACGCGCACGCCATAATCTGCATATCCAGGGAAAATATCGACCGTATCACCCTTTATTCTGAAATTTCCATGATTGAAATCGGCCTCCGTTCTTGAATATAGACTTTGAACCAATTGATGAAGCAATTTTGTTCTGGAAATGACTTGATCTCTTTTGAGCGTGATGACATTTTTTTGAAATTCCACTGGATTGCCAATACCGTATAAACAAGAAACAGAAGCCACCACAATAACGTCCCGTCTGCCTGACAGTAGGGAAGAAGTGGTGCTCAATCTCATCTTTTCAATTTCTTCATTAATGGAGAGATCCTTTTCTATATAGACCCCCGTTACAGGAATGTAGGCTTCTGGTTGATAGTAGTCATAATAGGACACAAAATATTCGACCGCATTTTCTGGAAAGAACTGCTTGAATTCGGAATATAGCTGTGCCGCCAAGGTTTTGTTGTGTGCCAAAACCAAGGTTGGACGTTGCACCTCTTCAATGACATTCGCCACTGTAAAAGTTTTGCCTGAACCCGTTACGCCCAATAAAGTTTGATATTTCTCGTTGTTTTCAATGCCTTTGGAAAGTTGCTTAATGGCTTGAGGCTGGTCTCCAGTCGGCTTGAACTCCGATTTGATTTTGAATTTCATTTTACAAATTTAACCAAAGTTTTTTGAAGAATAATGGCAATTTTAAATAACGTAGAATGAAGGGCTTAGAGCTGTTTGTGATGAAGCGTTTGGATTAATAATTAACCCATTTAGGTTAAATCTCTAAATGTTTTAAAATTATCTTTACTAAACCTTGCGATAAAAAATGCGTTCATAGAGCTATTTTTAGTAAGGTAAAAATTTTAACAATTCTTAAAAAAAACAGACTATATGAAAACTTTAAAGCAATTTACTTTTGCCATTTGTATATTGATTGCATTTGGCGCTTATTCCCAAACCAAAAAGGACCAAAAGATCATGGCAGACGCCGATGAGGCAAAGTCGGCATTGATTAAGGCCGATCCGGGGCTTTCTCATTATTTTAACAATGCCGCAGGATATGTTTTATTTCCAAATGTTGGTAAAGGCGGATTTATTATAGGTGGTGCTTCTGGAAATGGAGTGGTTTATGAAAATGGTGTGGCCATTGGGATGGCAGATCTGAAAAAATTAGATATTGGACTCCAAGCAGGAGGTCAAGCTATCATTGAAGTCATATTTTTTGAAACCCCACTTGATCTCGATCGTTTTAAAAACGGCAACTTTGAGTTTTCTGCGGAAGCAACTGCAGTTGCTGTAGAATCTGGAGTTGCTGTAAATGCAGTGTATAAAGATGGTATTGCAACATTTGCTTTGCCTAAAGCTGGACTTATGGCAAGTGCTTCTGTAGGTGGTCAGAAATTTGGATATAAAGCATTTTAATAGCGTGGTTTAATGATACCAAAAAATCATTTTAATTGAAAGAAATGTCCGTGATAAGTTTTATTGTGGACATTTTTTTTATGAGGTCTTGGCTCGACCAAGGGGTTATGAACTAAGACACTGAACGTTTTCAGATATCCTAAGAAATAGAATGTTCAAATGATTTTTTTAACTTTAAAGCTTCAAAGCGAAATGCCCTTTCACTTCAAAAGTATTGTCATTTTTTTTAATTTTTCCAAAGAACCAATAATCTGATGAAGGCATTATACGTCCGTTATAAGTTCCATCCCAACCTTCAGAATCTGAAGTCAGGGTGGTGATAAGTTTGCCATATCGGTCAAAAATAGTGATTACACTTCCAGGTAAGGTTTCAATGCCACTAATATGCCAGGTGTCAAAATAACCGTCGTTATTTGGTGTTACGAATTTGGGAGCGTCAATGACTACCACTTCTTTTGTGGTTTTGGCACAACCATTTAAATCTATAATGGTAACGGTATGATACCCTAGGGTCACATTTTTGAATATATTGGATTCTTGAGGCGGACCATCATCTAAAATATAGAGATAATTGCCAATCCCGCTAATCGTGATTGTGATATTGTTTGGATCAGAAAAATCGACAGTTTCTGTGGCATCAATAGTTGCGGATTCAGAGGCTATGACCTGGAATTCTCGTGTTGATTGACACCCAAAACTGCTTGTAACCCTGACCGAGTAAGAGCCAATGCTTGTAATATCAATTTCAGGCGTTGTAGCGCCAGTTGACCAGAAGTACGTATCTGTAGGATTATTGGTGCTAGCATCAACAATTAATGGTGAATTGTCAATACATAGCACCTGGTCGGTAACGGTAATTACTGGTCTTGGGTGAACAATTGCTGAAAACTGTGTGGTACTATAACAACCAGTGACCACGTTGGTGACCCTTGCGTAAATAATTTGTGAGTCCGTTGCTGAATATTGATTTTCTAATGCATTGGTGCCTGAATTTGCTGCCCTTTGCGAAATGTGATAACTAACAGTGTAATGTATCGGATTTTGACCATTAAGGATGGTGGCGTTCTGTTCAGACAGATCAAAAGCGAAGAAACCATCAAAATCATCGTCACAATTCTCCAAATCATCTGGTGTATTTGCCACAGGTAAAGGCAATACGGTCAGCCGAAAATCATAAAATGAGATGCAACCTGTACTTATATTTTCCAAACGGGCATAGATCCGATCATTTGTGGTTGTGTAGGTGTAATCAGTGTTTAAAACGGAGGCATTGATGATGGCATCATTCTGAGATGAATAATAGCTGACAGAAATATCAGATTCTGATGTGATGAGGTTGTTTATGGTATTGAGATCAAAGCTGCTCTCAGGATTGGAACAAATTTGATGGCTTTTAAAATCGTTAATTGTAGGAGGCAAATTAACTTTTAAATTGATGGGCAAATTGACAAAGCAGTTAGAAACGGTATTGTTGATTTTTATATAAACCGTCTGTGTATTCGATATATTCGTATAATTTTCAGGATTCGGAATAATTTGACTGTCTGTTTCGGCACCTTCTAACGATTCGTGATAAGTAATTATAATATTGTCCTGTCTTAAGTCCAAAACTTCAATTTCTACAACGGATAAATCAAAAACGAGAAAGCCATCTCCGTCCGTGTCGCAATCAACTAAATCTGATGGCGTGGTCACTGCGGGTAATTGAACAACATTTATAGAGAATTTAGTAAGTGCATAGCAATAGGAGTTATTTTCGATACGTGCATAAATGGGTTGCGGATTGACATTGTTGGAAAAATTTGTTAAATCCGTGATGGGATTGAGATTGTCATTGGCATCTTCTTCGGAAGTGAAAAAGGTAATATCTATCGGTTCATTAATGTCTCTTGCAATTTCTGATAATTTGACGTTTAAATCGAATGTCACAATCTCGTCGTTACTAAGATCATCACAAATAAACTCATCTTCCGGAGCATTAAACGGTGGCAGCGAGCCAACTTCCAAAACGAATGATGTTATACCAAAACATCCCGAATCTGTTATGGCTTCAACTCTTGCGTAAACCGTTTGTGGGCTTGAAATATTTGGGTAAGGAGCAAATTTATCTATGATATTAACACGATTATCTGCATCTTCAAGAGTTCTAAAGTACAAGACCTGTTTTTCTCCCTGTCCATTTAAAATTTCATCATCTTTCTCATAAAAATAAAAATCCGCAATAGGGTTGCCCGCAGCTTCGCAGTTTTCGAAATTTGAGATATCGATAAACTGAGGCAGCGTATTGACATAAACATAAAGGTCGGCAATGCTAATGCAACCTGTGACATTATCTTCAATACGCACTGCAATGTACTGTGTTCTACTGTTGTAATTTTCAGGATTTGGAATGGGATTCTCTCCGCTAAGTGCCAAATTGTAATTAGTATGAAATGTGATCGTCAATCCTGTAGTGTCTGCAACTAGTTCTGGAATTTTGTTTTCAAGATCCACAAAGTAGTAGCCATCCTCATCGTCATCGCAAATGATAATTTCGGCATCTCCAATAATTACAGGAGGTAATTCTATTTGAATGGTCAAGGCCGTAATATCATAACAGCTCGTTATGGAATTCGTCACACGGGCATAAATTGTTTGTGGGTTGCTTTCATTGTAAATATGTGGGTCTAACACATTTTCGTTGTTCAAGGCGTCTTCCTCGGTTTTGAAATACCGAACATTGGCACCATTGACACCTTGACTTACATAAGAATTAAAGGTTTCCAATAAAATATGGGCGACCCCGTCTTGATCTGTATCACAATAGGTCACAGGGTCAAGATTCGGAATTATTACTGGTGGGTTAACAATTAAGTTGATGCTAACAAAATTATCGCAACCGTCATTAGAAACTGTTATATATAAAATGTGAGGGTCAGGTGAGATGTTGGAATTGACCGTATACGGCAGATTCTTATCGAGTGCATTTATATTGTTTTCCTGATCGGTTTGGCTTTCATAAAAACTAACCGTAAATCCCTCGTAGCCATTCAGAAGCTGGGATTCTATAGAGAGTAAATCAAAATCGACAATTCCATCCTGCGAAGGATCATCACAACCATTAAAATCGGCGAGTACAAGTCCGGTTTGTATGATATTGGTGTGTAACTCTATGGGAACAATGGTAAAGCAGCCTGTGACATTATCGACAATTTTTAAATAAATGGTTTGAAAATCAGCTACAATATTTTGATAATTGGAGGTGTTGGCTATAGGATTGATACCTGCTTCTGCATCTTCCTCTGATTCATAGAAGTTTTCTGGAATATCTGTCAGACCGTCCAAAAGATCATCTATTAAACTTGTCAAATCGAAGGTTTCAAAGCCTCCGCTTCCAGCTTCACAGGCATTAATGTATGGCCTATCAATTGCTGCATGTGGCGTGTTAAGAATTGTGACATCCAATGTTGTTGTATTGAAACATCCTGTATTGCCATCATAAACTCTTACATGAAATGTGTGATTTTGATTGCTGTTGGTGAAAGGGGACGGCACGGGATTATTTCCTGAGACAGCATCGATTGAATTAAAATGATAACTAACATATAGGTTGGGGGAGTTGTTCGTAAGCTGAGCATCCATCTGCCTAAGATCTATCCCAGTAATACCATCAGAATGGCCATCTGTATCACAAACTATCAGAGGATCAGGAGCTGTAACTACGGGGAGTGGATTGACTGTTAAACGCACTCCGGAAAATGTGAGGCAGCCATTGTCAACATCTTGAATTCTAATGAATACATTTTGTGGATTCTCCCTATTTTGGATAGGTGATACGATAGGATTGTTTCCAGCCTCTGCTTCTTCTAAGGTGAAGTGATAGGAGATGTTGTAATTTGATGGCGGCAACATTTTCAATACTTCAATGTTCTGGGAAGATAAATCGAAAACTTCGAGACCATCGTTTGAAAGGTCGTCGCACAGTCTATAATCTGGAATATTGGCTAGGAGTTTTTGTGCATTTAAGGTGATGAGAATATCATCTTCAATCTCGCACGTTTTATTATTAAGTTTAACACTTGCACGAACTTTATAGTTTCCTGATTGATTGACGGTGAGCGTAGGGGTTGTGGCACCATCTATTAGGGTACCGTTTCTGAACCATTTATAAGTTGCCAAAGGATTGTCAATACTACCATTTAATGTAGTTGAGGTTGCGCAGGTGAAAATGTCTGGGCCCAAGTTTACTGTGGCATTAAAACTATTGCCTTCTATAAAAACGGCAGAATCGTAAAATGGATCTTTTTGATCTGCAATCACTAATTTGATATGGTAGGCCACATTAGGTTTTATATTTGCCGTTGCATTAAGTATTGTTGTTCTTCCGTTATAATTAGAGTCCCCATCATTATAATCATGAAAATAGCCTGAATTTTCAGCGGGACAATACCCGACAATTTCTGGACGAATCGTGGTGGTGTTTACAGGTGTTGAAGTGCCGGGGATAAGGGCAATATTGGAATATGGATTTGGGGAGCCCGCTTCCTTAATTAAAAAAGCAAATCCGTCAGAATAGATGCAGGGATTGGTTCCTAAATATTCTTCAGATGCCAAAATATAATTGAACGAAATTTGGTTGGATGCAGATATAAAATCGAATTCGATGGACGTTGCGTTCATGGTTCTAGCAATGCCCAATGCCGCTTCCAAATCTGGATCAGTGCCCCATGAAACAGTACCTTCATTAAGTGGATTTGTATTTAGAGTATTGCCTGCAGAAAGAACATTGCCCGTGGTTAGAATGAGGCCATTTTGGAATGGGAAACTTGAATTTTCCTTTGTAAATCGTCCAAAACTCGGAATGTTATTTGACGAACCATTGACACGAGATGAAATATTTGAAATTTCAACGCATCCCTGACCAAGCGTATTTTGTATCAAGGCCTCCAAGGACATCGTGTTGCTGGTAGCAATCTGTTGTGCATAGAGCATACCACAGAAAGCTAAACATACAATGAAGCTCAGAAAAGTTTTGTTTAATATTAACATGGCACTTATAACAGAATTGAATGTGAACCTCGTAGTTAACAATCAATTACGGATTTTAAAAGTACCAAAAAAACACTCAATATTGTGAGTTTTAATGATGATATGAAAATTTTATAGCTGAAATATTTATTTCAATAGCATTTTGATCTTTGATTTAGCGTTTTAGGGTAAAGTGTCCTTTAAGTTGAAAAGTGGTATTGTCTTTTTTGACATCAGCAACAAACCAATAGTCTGATGCAGGCATTTTGTGCCCATTATGTGTGCCGTCCCAACCCTTAGAGCTTGAGGTCAAATAGGCCAGTTGTTTGCCGTAGCGATCATAGATGTAAACGACGGTTCCCGGTAGGGTTTCAACACCTGTAATATGCCAAGTATCAAAGTAACCATCATCATTTGGAGTCATGAATTTTGGAGTATCGATGACCACGATTTCTTTGGTGACTTCAGAACATCCATTCAAATCAATAACCGTAATCAAATTGGGGCCAATGGGCACTCTTTCAAAAACATTTGATTCTTGAGGGTCTTTATCGTTTAACACATACAAATAGTTTCCAATCCCACTTATGGTCACGGTGATATTGTTAGGGTCCGAAAAATCAACAGTTTCTGTAAATTCGATGGTTGCGGCTTCTGACTCTATGACATTAAATGTCTGAGTGGTTTCACAACCAAATATGGTCGTCACGTTGACCCAATAAGTACCGATTTCAGTGATCTCGATTTCTGGAGTCGTTTCGTTGGTTGACCATAGATACGTGTCATCCGTTCTATTGGTATTGGCGCTCACCAAAAGTGGTCCTCTGTCCAAACAAATAACCTGATCAGGAATATCCACTATTGGCAGAGGATGCACATAGGTTTGGAAACTTGTGATATTATAACAGCCCGTTGCATTGTTTTCGACTCTTGCATAAATGGTTTGTAAATCGGTTGCGTCATAAAAGGTGCTTAACGCATTTGAGCCGGCATGTGCTGCTTCGCTGGTTTCATAATAGGAAACTCGGAATTGTTCAGGGTTTTGGCTTCCCAAAATAAAGTCATTCTGTTGAGAAAGATCAAATGTGTACAATCCGTCAAAGTCGTCATCACAATGGTCTAAATCTGGAGCAGTGTTTGCAACCGGTAATGGGTCGATCTTTAAAGTAAACTGATGGGTTGTGAAACAAAGGGTGGAAGCATTTTCTATCCTGACATAAATTTTTTCTACCGCGGATTGATGGCGAAAGTTTTTGTCAAGGGCGTTGGTGGCATCCAATGCATCTTTTTTAGTTTTGTGGTATGAAATATTCACATTTGAAGTGTTTTCAACAAGTAATTCATCTACTTCTGACAAATCATATTCATGGGCTTCATTATCACAAATTGATAGACTTGTAATGGGATTAAATACTGGTGGTTGATTGACAACCAATTCCAACGGAATGGATAAATAACAGTTTGAAATGCTATTGGTAAGTCGCACATAAACTGTTTGCGGATTTGAAATATTTTTGTATGATTCAGGTATTGTAATAGGGTTGACCTCTGCCTCCAAATCTTCTGCAGTCTCATAGTAGGCAACGACAAGATTATTCTGTCGTACTTCCAAAATATCAATTTCAGATTGTCTTAAATTGAAGGTCATCTGGCCGTCATAATCCGTGTCACATTGAACGATTGGCTTTGACGGATTGGCATCTGGAGCTTTGATGACTCCCAAACTAAAGTCGGTTATGGACGCACAAATACTACCATTTTCAACGCGAGCATAAATCTTTTGTGGGTTTTTTGTGTTGGCATATTTTGTATTGAGAGGATTCACTGCATTCTGGGCATTGGCATAACTCGTATAAAACGTAATATGCAAATTATCCTCAATTCCTGCTGAGATTTCCGCGATTTTTTCTGATAGATCAAAAATTTCAGTGGAATCATTGGAGATATCATCACAGACAAACCAATCTGAGGCCACATTAAATTCTGGGCTTGTGCCTACTTCAATGTTGAAGGATGATGTTCCGTAGCAGGTCATATCTGAAGTGTTTTCTACCCTCACGAAAATCCTTTGAGGATTGCTGATGTTCTCGTAAATCTCCGTCTTATTTATCGCATTTGTTCTATTATCGGCATCTTCTTGGGTTAAATAATAAGACGCTACCTTGCCGTTTTGCCCATTTAAAATCTCAGAGTCTTTAGTTTTAAATATAAACTCTCCAAAACCATCACTGGGATTTTCACAATAGATGTAATCACTAATACTTGTAAAAACAGGTAAGGTATTGATGATAATTTTAATCGGTTCTATGGAATGACAACCGGTCAATTGGTTTTCAACCCGAGCGAATACGGTTTGCGTATTGGCATTATAACTGGTAATGTTGGTTATGGGTTCAGTATTGAGTTCGGCATGCTCTAATGATTTATGGAAAGAAAATGTCCTGTTATTTCTGTCCGTCACCAATTCGTTGATTGTAGTGCTTAAATCTATAATTTTAAAACCGTCTTGGTCATCATCACAAATGATGATTTCTTCAGGAGTAGTTGTTTCTGGTGCGGGAAGAACCGTAATTTCAAAACTCTTAATGTCTGAACAACCTGTAGCATTTGAAGTAGTTCTCGAATAAAGTCTTAACGGATTGATGGTATTCGTATAAAAATTTGGAAGGGCGTTGCTGTTATTATCAGCGTCCTCTTGAGTTTCAAAATAACGTACGGTATAATCATCTTCCCCATTGGTAATGGCACTTGAAAATGAACTCAAATCGATAGGAGTATAACCATCTTGGTCGTTGTCACAATAAGTTACAGATCCTATGGATGGGAAGTCGATGACAGGATTCAGCAATAATTGTATTTCTGAAATTTCCGTGCAACTACTGTTTTTTAAAGTAATGTATAGCGTTTTCGGAAATGCTGGTGGCATATATGGAAAAGCATGATTTAAGGCATTGGTTTGATTGGTTTGGTCTTCAATGGTTTCGTAAAATGTAATCGTCACATCGGGAAGATCATTGATAATCACTTCTGCAATGTTGTTCAAGTCAAATGACGGGAGATCTCCATCCTTAACGTCGCAAATAGAGAAGTCTTCAATACGTGTGCCAGTCAATAGAAGGTTGGCATGAACCTCAAATGAAGTTACAGAAGCACATCCTGATTCATCATCGAGCACTCTAATGTACAAGGTTTGAAAACTTTGTTTCGTATTTGTATATGCTGAAGGATTAGGGATGGCATTGGTTCCGGATAATGCATCATCATAAATTTCATGAAACGTTACTGAAACACCAGTCAGCCCATTTAAAACATCTGGAGTGATATCGTTGAGGTTAAATTGTGAAAATCCGTCATGCTCAGGATCACAGGCGTCCAAATAGTGATCACCTGTATTAATGGCAGGTTTATCAAGAACTATTAAATTGAGAGTTGTGGTACTTGCACAACCAGTCTCAATATTGGAAACTCTTACAAATAGGGTTTCGTTTCTCGACTGATTGGTATATGGAGAAGCAATGGCATTGATGCCTTCATCTGCATCGGATTGGGTATGGTAATATGCAACAACTAACTCTGCCTGTCCGTTCGTGATTTCATCGTCTTTTTCGGTAAGGTCAATTGAAGACAAACCGTTTAGGCTAGGATCGTCACAAGCATATAAATCGGTTGGAGCTGTAATTTGTGGAAGCTGATGAACTACCAAATTAAAGGAAGCATAGGCCAAACAGCCATTGATTGTATCTTCAATTCTGACAAATATAGGTTGCGGATTGTTGGTATTGGTTATTGGTGCTGTAATAGCATTGCTGTTTTCGAGAGCATCCTCATTGGAATAATGATAGGAAATGGCGTATTCAGATTTAGGAACCGCTTTTAAAACATCAGCATTTTTAATATTAAGATCAAAAACCTCGAAACCGTCCCCAGACGCGTCGTCGCAAATGCCAAAATCTGAAATTTCTGAGGCCGTTTGGGTTGAACTTAAAACAAGGGCTACACTGTCGTCAATGGTGCAGAAGCTATTTCCTAAAGGAATATCAATTTTTACCGTGTAAACTCCAGATTGAAGAGCTGTTAATGTAGATTGTGTTTCGTCAGGTAGAAGCTCATTATTTAAAAACCATGAATAAACCCCGTCTGGATTATCGATATTGCCATCCAAGGTTAAGCGATCGGCGCAGGTGGTGATGTCTTCTCCCAAGTCGACGACGGCCGAAAAACTATTTCCTTCAATAAAAACGGCAGAATCATAATTGGAATCGGTCTGATCAGCGATAATCAATTTGATATGGTAAACCACATTTGGGACCGTGTTTGCCGTGGCAGTCATCACTTTGGTTCGACCGTCATAGTTGGTGTCCCCTAAACCATAACCATCAAAATAATCTTCATTTGATGCTGCACAAAAACCAACAATTTCGTTGTGAATGGTATTGGTGTTTACTGGAATATCGGTACCTGGGATAATGGCGATATTTTGGTATGGATCATTGGTCCCTGCACGTTTGATTAAGAACGCGAAACCATCTGAATAATCACAAGGATAGTTTCCATAATACTCTTCAGACGCTAAAATATAATTAAATTGAATTTGGTTGGAGAGTGATGAGAAATCAAATTCTATTACGGTGGCATTTAGGGTATTTGAAATACCTAAAGCTTCTTCAAGATCTGGATCGGAAAGCCAGTTGCTATCGCCATCATTTAAAGTTTTATCATTCTTCTTATTACCCGCTGAATCTGCTTTTCCGGTAGAGAGAATTATTCCATTTTCAAACGGAAAATTAGAGTTGCCACGCTCAAAATATCCAAAGCTTGAAAAACCGTTGATCGAGCCATTTATGGGTGAAGCCACATCGGAAATCTCGACACAACCCTGAATTAAATGGTTTGCAATCAGTGGATCCGGATCGACTTGGCTATCAATCGATATTTGCTGACTAAATACCTGATGGCATAAAATACATGCAAAAGCAAGGAGGGAAATTCGGAAAGATTTCATTCTTTATAGGTTAAGTTTAGTCGGGAGAGAATTCATTTTAGGGGAATGAAATCTCAGTATCATTTAATTGGGCCCGAAAAATAACCAATTTTTAGACGAAATACAATAAAACACGATGAATTACATTAAACTTTAACTTTGATTGGGAATTCAGTGGTTTTATTGGGGTTTAAAACCATTTACCATAGAAAATTGTTTGAAGATGAAATTTAGAAACTAACAGTTGATGTTATATTCTGGAAGTTTTGAAACAATACCCGTTAAAGTAGCGCCTCAAATTGACTGCTTGGTGCAGATTCAAATGGAATCGGGTTTAAGCTTCGATTAACGTTTTAGACTAAAGTGACCACTAAATACCCTACCGTCCTGAAGGGTCACTGAAAACCAATAATCATCTGTTGGCATTGGCTTCCCGATATAGTTCCCATCCCAACCACTGCTTAGGGGATGAAGTTCTTTGAGCAATTTACCCATCCTATCAAAAATATAAATAGTTGTCTTTGGCTGAAACTGCTCATTGACACCGTGTACTTGCCAACGGTCATTGATGCCATCGTTGTTTGGGGTGAAATATTTGGGAAAACCAATAACGGAAATGTCCTCTTGGATGATGCCACAACCGTTGATGTCTCTTACAAAAATAGTGTGGAAACCAGGAGCTACATTGTTAAAGGTGGCACTATTTTGATAAGGACCATTGCTTTCGTTTAGTGCATATTCGTATTCACCTTCTCCGCTAACAATTACCGTGATGCTGTTGTTTTGAGCGCCATCAGTGATATTGATATTTGTTACTGTGGCAATATTGGAAGGCAAGACATTAATTGTTCTGTCTTTAAAACAGCCATTGGCATTAGATACTCTTACCGAATAGGTTCCTTGTGTATTTATCATAATTTCAGGAGTGTTTTCACCTGTAGACCAAGCATATGTATAGTTGTTTGGGTGGTCATCAATAATTCCTCCAGTGAGTGTGATTTCGTCGGGGAATTTATTTAGACAGTAGATAGCATTGACTTCCAGTTCAACATTTGGCATTTCAAATACGGTCAGGACAATTTCGCTAATCCCATAACAGGCATTACTGTCCTCAACCCTTGCATAAATAGTTTGTGAATAAGGGACTGTATTGGTGAAAATATTCGGGAGTGGGTTGACTTCCAAAAGGGCATCCATATAGGTTTCATAGTAAAACAGATCGA
>Ga0208015_1000491_pt1 | contig 20629 bp, 15 predicted proteins | sample 26BtaG_FD_184101 | JGI IMG/M metagenome (GOLD analysis project Ga0208015, IMG submission 184101) | Marine viral communities from Cariaco Basin, Caribbean Sea - 26B_WHOI_OMZ_CsCl (SPAdes) (version 2) | ecosystem: Environmental > Aquatic > Marine > Oceanic | place: Caribbean Sea: Cariaco Basin...
CCAGCTTTTTGACAGCCGCCTCAATGGTCATGCCTTTGCCTAGCATATTACCGACGCGGAAGTTACGACTTAGCTCCGAGCTACAGGTAGCGTATAGATCACCCACCCCTGATAACCCTAAAAAGGTCAACGGATTGGCGCCTTCAGCCACCCCAAAACGGCTCATTTCAGCTAAGGCTCGCGTAAGCAGCATGGCCTTAGTATTTTCACCGACTTCATAGGCCGCCGCCATGCCCATAGCAATAGCGTAAATATTTTTTAGCGCTCCACCAAGCTCAACACCGCGCACATCGTCGCTGGCGAAAACTCGGAAGAAAGCACTGTGCAGCGCCGCTTGTACTGCATGACGTAGCGGCTCTGACTCACTAGCAATCACGGTAGCTGACGGCATGTTGTCCATGATTTCTACAGCCAAGTTAGGTCCCGACATCACGCCAAAGTTGACCTCAGGCAGCTCAGCTTTAATGATATCGCTCATCATAGCAAAGGTATCTTTTTCCATACCTTTGGTCAGTGAAACGATAGACTGACCCGTGATAAAAGGTTTGATACTTTGTAGGGTCTCGCGAAAGGCGGAGCTGGGTACCGCGACAAAGATAATGTCTTTATCTGACACCGCTTCTTTAAGATCATAGCTAAATTTTAACCGATCATCTAATGGATAGTTGGGCAGGTACTTCTTATTCATGCGCAGCTTGTTCAACGACTTCACTGTGCGTTTATTACGGACCCAAAGAGTTGAATCGCAGCCGTTTTTCGCCGCTAAATTCGCCATGGCTGTACCAAAGCTACCGCCGCCTAAAAAGACCAAACGTAGCGCCCCTGGTGCCTTTTTCTCAATGGATGGTTTTTCAGTAGACTGCATGGACTTTGCCACATCTGCTTCTACCATACTAGGGTCTAGCTTTTTACGCGCCAAACGAGCTTTGGTAGCTTTATCAATAATCCCAGCGATCAATCCCGGTGCCTCAGCATTTGCAGTACTGGCATCATCACTCATTGGCTCATCATTCTGGTTAGGATGGTCAGTATTCATAGCTATGGGGCTTCCTTTTTTTTAAATTAATTCAGTAATTTATTATAAATAGTTAGTACATTTAGAGCATGCAAATATAAAGCATGACGAAAATCAATAAGATTGCAGCTCTCTCTATGCTTGTCTAAGCTTATGCTCTTTAAACGCCGGCTCTCTTAGCCTTTGGCTTGCTCTATAACACCATATAATTGTATATGAGTGCTTTTAGTTGTATATGGATATTTTTAATTGTATATAAGTACTTTGATAAGGTGCTACCGTGATTCTTCCGTTCGAGCAGCCGTAAATATAGCGCATTGATGAGTCTATAGCTATGCTTACTCTAACGACTATTGTTATCACGGCGCTCAACTTTGTAAGCACTAAGCGGATATTAGCGCGGCAAATCCTGTAGACACTTCAATGCTATCTGGCTGTAACCTAGGGTTTTAGGCTCTAAACGACAGCACATCATCGATTTCAATCTCATCGCGGGGTGGCATCTCACAGCCGCGAGTACCGGTATAAACAAACGCGACCACATAGTCATCCGCAGCGACATTAAAGTAGTCTTTGACCGCCGGCTCATTACACAATAGACCCGTACGCCACACACTACTAAAGCCTTGCGCTTGTAAGGCTAAAATTAAATTCTGCACGGCCGCCCCTGCGCTGAGCATTTGCTCAAACTCGGGGACCTTTTTATGCTCTTGCATAGCGGTAGTTACCGTAATAATCACCGGAGCACGTAACGGCAGATTATAAGTTTTTTGCCGCGCCTTATCGGTCAGCTCCTCACCCTCGGCAACGGCTTGTGCCTCTGCTGCCGCCAATAAAGCTCGACCCAAATCATGCCTAGCATTGCCTTCCGTCACGATAAAACGCCAAGGACGCAATTTTTTATGGTCCGGTGCGGTCACTGCACAAGCCACTGCGGCTTTGATTTGCTCATGATTAGGCGCCGGAATATTCAAATTGCCGATACTGCGGCGGCTGTTAATCCAATTAATCACTTGCTCATCGGTAACAGTCGCATTAATGAAAACGTCTTGCTCACCAGCGCCTAGAGTATTGCTATGATCGGAATTGCTGTCATCAGTTGCTTGTTGGGCATTGGCTGCCAACGTTACAGTAGTGGTCGAGCCATTATCTAAAGATTGAGTCATTATTACCATCCTATTGCTTGGCTATTCAGCCATACTGCTCATACCAAAGCGGTACTGAGCAGCGATATTACTTCACAGCTCTATTCAATAGAGCAAAGCTTTACAGTTAAACTTATCGGGTAGCCCTTAGCGGTGACAACCGACGGGCTAACCCTTAATGTGTAGCTAAGCACTACTTTATCTTGATGAATAACCCAGTGCTAGCTATTTAAACTAGGAAGAAATTTTTGATAAGCTAGGGACTAAATCGCCATCCCTTCTTCTTCCCCATCCAATTTATGCTCAAGCTTGAGATAGTCTTCAGACTGCATCTCTAACAGGCGCGAACGGGTGCGCTCAATCTCAAAAGCCAATTTCTCACCTTGATACAACTCTAAAATAGATTGCTCAGCGCGCACCAACAACTTGACGCGGCGATCATAAAATTCATCGACCAAGTAAATAAAGCGTCGAGTCGGATCACGTAAGTCATCGGTCAGCGCGGGCACGCTATCAATCAATACTGTAGCAAACTTGCTGGCAAGCTCGATGAAATCCCCTGCAGAGCGGGCTTCCATGCACAGATGGCGGAATTCACAATACAACATCGTCTCTGTACGCGCATTGATTTTAATCTCGCGGCCATTAATCTCAATCGGCTCTTTGCTGATTTTCTGATTGTTGGATAAAGTGGCAAAGCGGTTGGCCAACCAGTGATGGTTTTCTTTGGTTAGTGGATATTCATACAGCTCAGCTTGTTGCAAGACGCGCAGGCGATAATCAATCCCTGAATCGATATTCATAACTGTGGTATTGCGCTCCACCTCAGCGATAGCCGGCATAAAGCGATCGCGGTGTAGCCCATCTTTATACAACCCTGCCGGCTCGATATTAGAAGTAGCCACTAAGGTGATGCCGCGGTTAAACAGCATCGTAAATAGGTCGCCTAAAATCATGGCATCTGAAACGTTGGAGACAAAAAACTCGTCAAAGCAAATAACCACGGCTTCTTTATGAATAATATCAGCCACTTTCTCTAGCGGATTGGCTTGGCCTTGGATGTCATTTAGCTCGCTGTGCACCCGTTTCATAAAATGATGAAAGTGCATGCGCATCTTGCGCGGCATGGTCAAAGACTCATAGAACATGTCCATCATCCAAGTCTTACCCCGGCCCACGCCGCCCCACATATACAAACCCTTAGGTGGCTCAGGCTGCGCTTTCAAAAACCCAAAAAAGCCCTTTTTCTGCTGTCTATTGTGATCCAATTGATGATAAATCGCATCCAAATAGCTCATAGCTTGGTACTGCTGCTCATCACGAGTAAAGTCACCGCTAGTAATGGCTTTTTCGTAACGTTGTATCGGGGATAGGTTTGTGGTTGGCATAAGGGTGCTCATATAGTGAGTAAATTTTAATGGCCCAGATTAAAAATTCGATCGGTGTAACTAAAAATGAGTATGCTGCTCTAAAGCCGCTTTGAGCTCTGCTAACTGCCCATGAAAGAAATGACTGGCGCCTGGAATCACCTTAAAGGGAATATCCAGACGTTCTGCAAACGCTTGCATGCCTGCCGGGTCAATGACCTCATCGGCATCGCCAAATACAGTGAAACTACGCTCAGCAGGTAAGGTGATATCGCTCACATCATAATTAAGTACTGAGGGCGCTATCAGAGCGACATTAGTCAAGTCAAAGTCTTGCAAGCCCCAGATATGCGGACTGACGACTAACTGCTCAGCTACGCGAGCGGCAACATAGCCCCCAAAGGAGAAACCACCCAGCCATACCTTACGTGCAGACGTTTGTTCTGCAGCCCATTGTAGCACGCTCAAAGCATCGGCTATCTCGCCCACCGCATGGTCATGCTCACCAGTAGAGCCGCCTACTCCGCGAAAATTAAAGCGGACCGCATGCATACCATTGTCTCTAGCAAAGCGATACATCGTAGTCACGACTTTATTAGTCATCGTCCCTTGAAACAGCGGATGCGGGTGACACAGCAAAGCGATCGTATCCGTATTAGGGTCTAACGGATTATCTTGTTGCCATAGCGGGTCCACTTCGAGTAATCCTGCTGGGCCTTTAATCAATTGCTTATTGCTCATAATGCCTACTTATCAATACGGTTTTATCTGTTTTTATTAGGGTGTGTGTTGGTATAGTTGCTACGATTTAATAACACTATGCAAATTTCAGGTCGCTACTATAGCATCCTACTCTTATACTATCACGGCTGAAAATAGCGCTTGTTATCGATAAGCAATGCCAACATCAGTGTCCGCAGCTAAATACAACTTAAATCAAGGAGTTACCTGCTAAGTCTAGGCTTTACAAAATCCGCATTTTTAACTATAAGTTACTGATATGAATAATAATTAACTATAACTTCTCAGCATAGACAGACTTATAGCGGAGTTAACTTAAAAATTGTAACGTTTTGGCAACATCTCACACAAATGTTCTGTAGACCAAATGCTTAGTCCCTATATAATTCAAACTAATCTAATAAGACTGATTATCTGCAATAATTATTTATTTTAGTCTATACAAACTACTATAATTTCCTCTTAAGGCATGCAAACGCTGACCGTTTAAAGCTAATCGTCAAATGTAGGCAGCACTACAGTGGACTTATAGTACGAGCTATAGCTATCTATTTTAGGAGCATCATATGATTAACCGTACCCTTTCTACTCCACATAAGCATCTAGCTATCTTCGCTTTATTAGCGGGTACGCTAGGCCTAACAGCTTGTCAGACCACGCCTACTTCACCAGTTATGCAGCGTGCCAACTCAACTTATGAGACTACAGGCTTGGGTAAAACTAAAGTCCAAGCGCAACAAAACGCTTTGAATAGTGCCAAAAAATCTTGCGGTATGCGCCAACCTATCATCATTAATGACAGCGTAAAATTCAATGGTGTGTTGGATGAGCGTACAGGTCGTATGGTTGAGCAAGCGGGCTCAGTCCTTGGTGCTGTATTAGGAACCCGTACTCCTAACCTATCTCGCGATGATGACTACGAATATACTATTAATTTCCGTTGCCAGTAAACAGTTGTACTTGACCCGATAAGTTGCTTGAAAGTTTAAGTTACTTAATAGTGTAAGTTACTATTATTCGCGTCAAGGTTGCACAAGACCGCATAATGCCGATCATTTCGCGTATTGTGCGGTCTTTTTTTAGGCTCAGTTTTGGCGCCTATCACAGCTTATCAAGCTTTAAATCCAGCCTCATTTTATAGACACTTTTACAGGGACGCTAGCGTTCATACAGCCAGTTATGCTATCGTTTCCTCCCTACTTCGTTGCTACCGATTATCATGTCCAAGCCCAATCTCTCCCAGCTAGATACCTTACCGAATGACAAGCCTGCCGGTAAAGCCAAAAAGCCCACTCGCGACCCTGTTGTCCATCTCGACAGCTTAGAGGCGGAGCTGGCTGAACAACAGCAAGCCGCTGATCTCGAATCTACAGTGCTGCGCTTAAGCGACTTTTTATCTGCGGTAGAGATGACGATTAAACATACTTTTGACCATAGCGTTTGGGTCAAAGCTGAGATTCGCAACCTATCTAGTAAAAACGGCCATTACTATTTTGAGTTGGCAGAAAAAGATGATAATGGCAAGGTAGTGGCGAGCTGCCGTGGCAACCTTTGGCGCTTTAAAGCCGAGCGAGTTTTAGCAAAATTTGAGCGCGCTACCGGCATGCTGCTTAGCCGTGATTTGACGGTACTGCTTAAGATTGCGCCCAATTTTCATCCGCAATATGGCTTCTCCCTCAATATTGAAGACATCGACCCCAGCTATACTTTAGGCGATTTAGCCCAGCAGTATGCAGCGATGATTGATCGGCTGACGGGTGAAGGCCTGTTGCGTCTCAACGCCCAACTGCCTGCCCCGTTTGATATTGAGCATGTGATCGTTATTGCTCCTGAAAAGGCGGCGGGTTTAGGCGATTTTCGCGCGGATGCCGATAGACTAGCCCGCACGGGAGCTTGTCATTTCCATTACCATCATGCCACTTTTCAAGGTAACCATGGTCCCGCTGAGATTCGTACCGCTATTATTACCGCTATGCAGGCGTTTGCTAAGCAATATGACCGTTTGCCCGACCTTATCGTAATTATTCGTGGTGGTGGCGCTGTAGGAGATTTAGCGTATCTAAATGATTATGAACTGGCAGCTTTAGTAGCAGAACAACCGGTACCGGTTTGGGTGGGCATTGGTCATGAGCGCGACCGCGTGGTCTTAGATGAAGTCGCTCATACCAGCTTTGATACCCCTTCCAAAGTCATCGCAGCTATTGCAGCGCACTTAGCCAATCTGACCAGCAAAGCGGTGCAATATCGCCAACAGATCGAAGCGCTCGTGCAACAACAAATTAACCTAGCGCGGCAAAGCAGTATGCGTCAGCTTAGTCGGGTACAGGCGCACACGGCCAGCCAGCTGACTGCCATTAAAAAAGAAAGCGACCACGCTTATGCCACTATTCAACAAGCGGCTCGCTATCATACCCGGCAAGCGGAGCAAGACTGCGCACACTTTATGACGCAAATCAGAGCCGCTGCCACCGCGCAAGTGACCACTGCTAGCCAGCATACCCTAAGCTATAAGACTGCTATTGAGCAGCAAGCCCAAAGCAGCATTAAGCAAAGTCGCCAGAACTGTGAGCACCTGCGCGATATGATCTTACTCCAGCATCCCGCTCGCGTCTTGCAGCAAGGCTATGTCATGGTTAAAGACACGCAGAGCGATACTCTTGTGACTAGCGTGGCGCAACTGCAGCCGACGCAAATCATTACGCTACTGCTAAAAGATGGGCAGGCGAATGCTAGCATTACCGGTGTCCAGCTTACCCCTACTGAAGTTAGCGATCCTGAAATTAACAGTACTGGAATTAACAATACTGGAATTAACAGTACGCCTGATACCTTGAACAACTAAATAACTGACTAATTAACTAAACCAATCGCTTTGATACCTGCTAATTTTTTATCAACCCGCTTTTTCAGTCTAAATAATGGAAATCACTATGACCACCTCTCCACGCAAACGCAAAAAAGCCACCCCAAAAACTTTTGAAGCGGCTTACCATATCCTTAAAGACAATGCGGCCAGCCTGCAGCAGCAAGAAGAGCCCAATATCGATGACTTAATGACTATCGTAGAAGAGTCTATTGGCGCCTATAAAGTCTGCCAAACCCGCATTGATGCCGTCCAGCAAGCACTAGACGCCGCTTTTTCTGACGAAGCTTTAAACCCTGCAGCGGTTGCTGATGAGTCCAAGACTGAGACCAAAGCAGAGACTAAACCAGCAACGAAGCCAGAGATAGAATCAGAAGCAGAAACTGATTCCGCCTCGTAGTTTTACAGACCGAAGTTTTATAGCTCGTAGTTTTATAAGCGCAAACTAGACTATTGAGTAGCCGCAATTTGCTAAGCTTAACCATTAAAAAAAGGCTCTTAATCGGAGCCTTTTTTTATGCTGTTAAACAGTCACTATATTAATGAATGTAACTTGAACTAGGGTTGCGACTGAGTCGACGGTTGTAGCGGCACTATCTGCTCCTCTTCGACCTCTTCCACATCAAAGACCTGACGCAGATATGCCAAATAGGTGTCGTTATTAATCATAGTCTTACCCGGGCTATCCGACAGCTTAGCGACAGGTTGGCCATTACACTCAACCAGTTTTAAGACGATATTAAGCTGGGTTAGCCCCATATCATTGGTCAAATTGGTACCAATCCCAAAACTGGTCTGAATACGGTCTTTAAAGTATTGGTGCAACTGCCAAGCTTTAGGAATATTTAAGCCATCGCTAAAGGTTAAAATCTTCGTCTTAGGGTCAATCTTTAACTTTTGATAATGTGCGATAGCCTTGTCACCCCACAGGTAAGGGTCACCACTGTCATGACGCAAGCCATCAAATAGCTTAGCAAAATACAAATCAAAATCGCGTAAGAAGGCATCCATACCTACCACATCGGTCAAGGCAATGCCTAAATCCCCACGGTACTCATGGACCCAAGCCTCTAACGCCGCTTTTTGTGAATCGCGCAGACGCACATCTAACGCTTGAAAAGCCTGCATAAACTCGTGCGCCATCGTGCCAATAGGTGTCATCTTCATGGTCTTTGCCAGATAGACATTAGAAGTACCTCGAACGATATTGGGGGCGGCACGGTGCAAAGTCTCTACCACATGCGCCTGCCAATCTTTACTAAAGCGGCGCCGAGTACCAAAGTCCGCTACGATAAAAGGTGGCGCATTTCTAGGCTGCTTATCCGCATAACTGTGCAACAACGCGACTTTCTCTTGCAAGCGGCGCTCCCCTTCCTCATAGACGGCTGGGGTCTGTAGCTGCCAATAGTACAGCTCATTGACGATAGCGAGGACAAACACCTCAAAGAACATCGCCTGAATCATCGGGCCTTCGATATCCACACACAGTCTATTCTTCTCATCGATGCTGACCTTGATAAAGCGGCGTTTTAAACGAAACAGCTCTAAATAATCAACGAAGTCTGAGCGCATAAAACGTAGCGTGCGTAGGTAGCTCAGCTCTTCTTGGGTAAAGGTCAGCTCACATAGGCTATCTAGTTGCGTCTCTAAAGCCTCTTTGATATTGGCTAAAGGATAAGCCGTCTCATCATAATTACGACAGCGAAATCGGTACACCCCATGGGTCTGCGGAAACTGATGCAGCATGGCTTGCAACATAGTGAATTTATATAAATCGTTGTCTAGCAAGGAGGTGATGATAGGGTCGTTGTATGACGTCATTACGGTACTCTAAAGTGGCAAGCTTAAATAAGGAGCTAAATGGCAGGTAAAATAAGGTTTATTATCAGTAATAATAACAAGGATTAACGTATAAGGATATACGGTTAATATAGGCCCTTTGTGCCATAAAAAAACCACCACGCTATTGATAAACAGCGTGATGGTCGATTAACGATACATCTGGTAGCAAGCGCAAGTACAAAGTCACAGCCTAGAATTACTAGCGTCTAGGCTATAAATGCTCCCCTAAAACCAGTACTAGCTTGCTTAAACTATAACTGCTCTACTTGAATTATGACTGCTTCACTAGAGGCGTTAAGGCACCATAACCCGATTGCGGCATAACATTTAGCGGAATAAACTGTAGTGCACCGCCATTGATACAATAACGCAAGCCACCACGATCTTTAGGACCGTCAGGGAATACGTGACCTAAATGCGAGTCAGCAACGCGTGAGCGCACTTCAATACGGACCATATTAAAATCTAAATCTTTATGCTCAGTCACTACTTTTGGGGTAATAGGTTTGGTAAAGCTCGGCCAACCACAACCTGAATCGTACTTATCGGTTGATGAAAACAGCGGCTCGCCACTGACCACATCGACATAAATCCCTGGCGCAAACAGATTGTCATACTCATGGCTAAAGGCGCGCTCAGTACCGGCATTCTGGGTAATATCATACTGAGTTTTAGTCAAAGTATTTTTTAGCGCATTTTTATCATAATTAGCATAGCGTTTTGCATCATATGCTTGCTCTGGTGTAGTCGCTGGTGCCAATGGTTTTTGGTTGCCCGTACTCGCCACTTTATCATCAGCTAAACTTAAATCGATATGGCAGTAGCCATTCGGATTTTTCGCTAGATAATCCTGATGATAAGTTTCAGCTAAAGTAAAGTTCTTTAACGGCTGCTCTTCAACCACTATCGGTTGCTTATACTTACCCTGAACCGTTTTGATAGCATTGTCGATCACCGCTTTATCCGCTGTATCGGTATAATAAATACCCGTACGATATTGCGCCCCACGATCATTGCCTTGTTTATTAAGACTTGTCGGATCGATCACGCGGAAATAGTATTTAAGCAGAGTGTCTAAATCAATCTTATCAGCATCGTAAGTCACTTTGACCGCTTCCGCATGACCAGAGCCGCCGATGACTTGCTCATAGCTTGGGTTGGTAATTTTATCACTACCATTAGCATAGCCTGATACAGCATCAACCACGCCATCGACACGCTCTAGATAGGCCTCTAAACCCCAGAAACAACCGCCGGCTAGATAGATACTGCGGGTATTAATAGGCTTGCCTTGTGAGTTGTAATACACCCCATCTTTTTGCTTAGTATCTTTGCTATCAGCAGCTGCGGCTTCAGGACGCTCCGAGCTGTTTCTTAACTCGTCTAAATTATTAGCATTTGCCGCTAGACCGTAAGCCTGTTGTGAGGTGAGATTGCCTTTAATCAGACGCACCAAGGTGCCTTTTTTATCAATGATTGCCCAGCTTGGATAGACCTGTACGCCCAACTTATTAATCAGAGTACCTGAATCATCCGTAAGGACGGGTAAATCAGGATAATCTGCCTGCACGCCGGCATACCACTCTTTAAATTCAGCAGAGGGTTTCTCATTTAGATGCCCCGGGCTCGCCACTGTCACCACATTATAATCGGCAAATTTAGGGTCGTTGCGCCAGGCTTCAGTCTCTTCTAAAGTCCCTAAACATAACGGGCACCAGCTCGCCCAAAACTTAATCAACGTTGGTTTTGACGGGTCGATGACATCTTTACCCGTAGCACCAAGGCCTTTGGTGATTTGTGGTAACGCCTGCAATTGCTCTGTCATAGCGGCCGGTAGCATATCGCGTGATTTAGTAACGCCAGTATTTTGGCTTTGTGCACTGCTTGCAGTGGTACTACTACCGCCATCAGCATTGCTCATTTGCCCACAAGCTAGCAGTAAGGTAGCGCCCATAATACTGGTTACGCTAGCCATGCCGACTCTTTTTACGGCAGGTTTCATAATCGGGCGTTTTGGTAGATTAATCATTAAGATTCCTTATCCAGCGATGGCTTAAAGATAGTTCAAGCGAGCCTATAAGCATTACCCTACCCCTCGGTTTGAAGAGACTCGGAAAGTGCCAAGACTGGCGTAATTATTACGAAGAAAAAGGTAGAGAATACGGGTCAGAGATAGGATTAGCAAAGACTACACTGTTTAAAAATAAATAGAGTTTAGAATATATAGGGTTTAGAAAATATGAGATTTGGCAAGTATGCTGTAGAGAAAACCAGCAAGCGGTTCTATTGTAAATCACTATTATAACTCATAAAAAACAAGCATTATGTCGCGTTAAACTTATAGTAAAGTTGAGCCGAATCAAAGTTAACCTAATCATCGTTAGCGCAAGGTAATGAGTTAAATTGCAGCTTTAAGCTAAATAGAAGCAGCGCAATAACAAAGGGTTATAATCTGGCTAAAATAAAAGCTCACTTAGCTCTCATACCCTATGATGCGTAAATATGACTGAATTATCAATTAGAATTTGTAAATAATGCTACGCAATTGTGTATATTAATTTAATAGTCATCAGTAACTTAACATAATAAATTTAGTTTAGATTAATGATTGGCATGCATGAATTGAGCAATGTATTCATCCACTGGATTATCACGTAATGCTTGTGGCGTCCCGGTCTGAATTAAGCGTCCTCCATTCAAGATACTAATACGCTGACCCACCTTCACCGCTTCATCGATATCATGGGTAATAAAGACAATGGTTTTCTGCAATTTGTCTTGCAACGCTAACAGTTGGTCTTGCAGTTGATTGCGAATTAGCGGATCTAAGGCAGAGAAAGCCTCATCCATAAGAATGATTGGTGTATCTACTGCTAAAGCCCGCGCCAATCCTACCCGCTGCTGCATCCCACCTGATAGCTCATCAGGGTAATTATTCTCCGTACCCGCTAAGCCCACTTCATTGAGCCAATGGCGAGCGATATCATGACGTTCTGTCTTCTTTATACCGCGTACTCTTAACCCATAAGCGGCATTCTGTAATACGGTCAAATGTGGCACCAAACCAAAATGCTGAAAGACCATGCTGACCGTCTGTTGGCGAAATTCTTGTAGCGCTTTATCCCCTAGCGTCAAAATATTAATCGGCTGATTATCCACACTCATGGGCGAATCAATCCAAATCTCACCGGTCGTCGGGTCGATTAAACGGTTGATATGGCGTACCAAAGTAGACTTACCTGACCCTGATAAGCCCATGATGCAATGCAACTCACCTGAAGTGATGGTCATATTAATATCGTATAGCCCTACTGAATAGCCGGTCTTTTCTTTAACCCGTACGCTGTCCATGCCTTCTGCCATCATAGCCAGGGCAGCTTTGGCTTCCGTAGGGTTGGCATCATAGATTTTACTAATATTACTCAAGCGAATCTGGCTCATAGGGCTTCTCTTTCTGGGTTACTAATAGCGATAGTAGGCTTAATTTTCTAAGGTAATGATTAAGGCATACTGAGTATTTTAGGGTAACATCCTACCGTTCATACTTTTAAACAGGCTTAAAAAAGTTAAGAACGGTTACCAACAGCGATGCTAAACCTTGTTAATTCTTTAGGGTCTTGGCACGGGCACGGCGACCTTGGCCAAAGGCTTGGGTAATCCGGTCAATAATAATAGCGACGATGACGATAGCGGTACCTGCCTGCAAGCCTTGACCGATATTTAAGGTTTGAATGGACTGCAGCACATCTTCGCCGAGACCAGGAGCCCCAATCATAGACGCCAATACCACCATAGACAGCGACATCATGACCGCTTGGTTGATACCCGCCATAATACTGGGCAGCGCCTGTGGCAATTTGATCCATACCAGTAACTGCTTGTGGTTGCTACCAAAAGAGCGACCGGCTTCAATCATCTCGTGATTCACTTGGGTAATACCGAGCATGGTCAAACGAATGAGCGGTGGCAAAGCATAAATCACTGTGGCAAAGAGCGCAGGCACCTTACCAATCCCAAATAGCATCAACACCGGGATTAAATAAACAAAACTGGGCATGGTCTGCATGACATCGAGCACTGGGGTGATAATGCGGCGTAGCCATTTGCTACTCGCCATCCCAATACCGATAGGAATGCCGATGACTATGGTAATAAGGACAGAGACAATCAGCAGCGCTAAAGTCTCAATGAGAGCTATCCAAAGCCCGAAGGCTCCGATTAGAAATAACCCTCCCGCACAGGCAAGCGCAAACCAAACTTTGCGGGTACTTACCCAAGCGAGCGCCGCGACTAACGCTATGATTAACCAAGGCGGCAACAGACCTAACAGCGATTGAATAGGCAGTAAGAGATAACTCAAGGTCAGCTGGCTAAGACTGCGAAATACCTCACCATAATTCTGAACTACATTGGTCAAGGTTTGATTGAGCGGCTGCTCTAATGACCAGGAAGGAAACCATTGAAACGCCTGAGTCGCTACTACAGCATCGCTGCTAGCTTCGCCCGTTAAGGTGATGCCTAAGCTACTGGCTATACGCTCAGCAGCATCTGGCTCTACCCAATTTTGCCAAACTTCAGGGTGCTGTTTTAAAAATAACAGCGCCTGCTCATCACCATCGCGCTTATTTTCGCTCATCTCTAAAATGGCTTGGTTAAGCGCATCGGGGGTAAATTGTACCTTTTTAAACAGCTCTGCTAGGTCAGGGTAATCATTAGCAAAAGGGGTAGATACCGCCACACCGAGCTGCGATACAGGGAAACCTGAGACACAATCTCTTTGCCCATTTGCCTCTAGTAAATCGTTCCAACAGGCTTCGTTATAGTCAGGAAAATCTAGCGAGGCAAAGTCATACTTGGCCATTAATCCTGTGGGCTGCCAATAGTAAAATAGCAACGGCTTTCTTTGCTCAAAAGCTGACGAAATCTCAGCATCGAGCGCGGCACCGGTACCCGGATGGACATTGTTAAACTGTTTCTCTAAGCCGGTATTCTTTAACAGACGAGTATTGAAGACCTCACAAGTCCAGCCAGTAGGACAGTTCATAAAGCGGGCGCGCTTGGGGTCTTCTGGATCTTTAAACAGCTCGGCATACTTAGGCAAGTCTTGATAACTTTTGAGGCCAGGGTTGTCCTCTAACACATACTTAGGGACGTACCAGCCCTGCTTCGCCCCACCCTCTAAGGTATCGCCAATCACCGCTACTTCACCAGCAGCAATGGCTTTTTCCATGATGGGCGACCGTCCTATCCACTGCTCGCCAATGACCTGAATGTCATTTTGTGAAAGCGCGGTCTCTAGCGCTGGGCCTGCGCCAGGCACTTCTTCTACCGGACAGTCATAGCCCTCTTCTGTAAGGTATTTGAGCACGCCGGTGATAAACTGACCACTCTCCCAGGTCAAAGAGCCAAATTTAACGGGCGCAGCACAAGCCGCCATAGCAGGCGTGGCCATAAAAACAGTAAACAGAGCTAGTAAGCTGGCTGCAATCCATTGGCGCATCGAGGTTCTCACAAAGTTAATCAAGTCAGCAAAAGTGTACCATTTAGCTTTACTTTAGGGTAGCTCGCTATTATTAAGATATCCGCCGTTACCCTAACCCTTTGATAATAAAGTTATCTTATTTATGAATAGGGCAAATTTGCTAGCGTTTGTTAAGGAATGGGGGTCATAAAAACCAAGGAAAAATGCCCCTGACTGCTGTAAATGTCTGTGTAAATGACAGCCGTAAAAAAGCAGCCGCTAGGGGCTGCTTTAGGGGTACCTGATTAGACTAATTCTTCAGTGAATCGCTAATCGTCTTATAAACCATTAGATGCTTGAGCAGCCTATTTTAGGAATAGCCCAATGCCTTTTTTGAACAAGGCGCCGTATGGTGGCAACAGTAAATTCATACCATTGACCCGCGACTGGACAAAGACTGGCTTCATATGGCTTAAACGCTCGAAACCGGCTTTACCATGATATGCCCCCATACCTGAAGCGCCAACACCACCAAATGGGATGTCATGCTGCGCCACATGCATGATCACTTCGTTAAGGCAGACACCGCCTGAGACGGTATGCTCGCGAATATAATTGATATCTACATTGTCCTGACCAAAGATATATAGGGCTAATGGACGCGGACGTTCATTAACGAAATTGACGGCATCACGAACTTGATCGTAATGGATCAACGGTAATACAGGACCAAACAACTCATCTTGCATAGCATCACTGTCTAAAGGTGGCTGCTCAAGAATCACAGGTGGCATCAGTTGGGTAGCTTCATTAGCCGGCACATCCGTCAATTCATGGATGCAGCTGCTATCGAGCTTGGCAAGGTAGCCCTGAATACGTTTAAACTGTGCGCCATTAATGACACAGGTATAGTCTTTATTGTCACCAATATTAGGATAATGCGTCGCCATCCACTCTTTCGCCAATTGAATAAACTGCTTATGATGGCGCTTATTAAGCAACACATAGTCTGGCGCAATACAAGTCTGACCGGCGTTGATGGTCTTACCCATCATAATACGGTTAACCGCCGCTTCAAGATCAGCATTCTCTAGGACGATAACCGGAGACTTACCACCTAACTCTAGCGTCACTGGGGTTAAATTTGGCGCCGCAGCTGCCATGATTTTCTTACCCACGCTGGTCGAACCCGTAAACAATAGATGATCGAAAGGCAGATGACTAAAAGCTTGCGACATCTCCATTTCACCCACGGCGACCGTGACCATATCCGGAGAGAAGTATTTGGCTACTGCTTCGGCAAAGGCATTGGCGAAAGTTGGTACCGCCTCACTAATTTTCACCATGATACGGTTGCCCGCAGTCAACGCATCAATCATTGGCCCGATCGTTAAGTTCAATGGATAGTTCCACGGCACTATAATACCGACGACCCCTAAAGGCTGGGGCTGGATTTCGTTGCGCGCTGGCATATAGATAGCAGGAATAGGCATCCGGCGGGTTTTCATCCATGACTTGCCATGTTTTTTGGCATGAGAAATACCCTGAAAACTGGTAAACAACTCAGCAAACTGGGTCTCGCTGGCGCTGCGATGGCCAAAGTCCGCACTGATCGTCTCACAAAAAGTATCTTTATTATCAATCAACAGCGCTTCTAGGTTTTCTAGCTGTGCCCGGCGCTCTGACCAGTCTAAAATAGGCTGCTCCCGGCTGAGATTATAGAGATGCTCAAATTGGGCGCTAAGCTCATCTGTCGTATTAACGATACTTAAGGGCGTAAAATTTGGGTTAGCATGAGTTGTCATGATCTGATCCTTGATGTGATGACGGCTTAGGAGTATGCCCAAGCGATAGAGATAACTTTTATCGACCAATGACGCTTACATGGGCTATTAGCTCAACGTCGCCAGCGGTCAATTAACACTTGTACATTTACAGTTGTCTGTTTATTTATATTGCTAATACAACCACTTAACTTGCAAATTTCCATGCGATCAACGACTTTATAGTCAGTACAATGGCGTATGGGGAATTTAATCTAGCGCATTATCCCCTAGTAAGTAAAGCCTCATCTATTACATGACTCGTCACCTTATTCAGTTGCTAATCTTTTAGCAATCAATGCCACTAGCTGCGATAGGTGAGCTAAAACTACGCTTTAAACCTGCTGCCATCAACTATTGTTAATAGAGACAGTGTACAACCATAAGCGTAGTGAGTCATAAAGGCGCCTAGCCTATGTTAAGCGGTCTAGTGGTGGTGAACACTTTGCTATAATATAATGCTTTGATACCCCTTCGCGAAAACTTATTGCTACTCTCTCTACACCGCCTGATATCTCTTACCCGCCATCAACTAGCAGAGCCGTTATGACCCACGCCAGCCCCCTCGTCACAAGCCAAACCCATCTCATTAGCGAGCGCCTTATCACTAGAAACTTGCCACAAGCGGACTACGTCGCTACCCATACCGCCATGAGTGAGGAGACCCTTGAGCGCATTCGTATTGCCAAAGAAGATAATGTGCAGACCCCTGATGAGCTATGGGTCGTTGAGCATAATGATGTCTATACCTTGGGCCAAGCGGGTAAAGAGAGCCATATTTTGACGCGTACCAATACCCCTATTATCCAGACCGATCGCGGGGGCCAGGTCACTTGGCATGGTAAGGGTCAGTTGGTGCTGTATTGGTTGTTTGACTTAAAGACGTTAGATTGGAGTGTGCGTGAATTGGTTTCGCATGCCGAACAAGCGATTGAAGATGTGCTCAATAGCTATCTGCAATCTCCTGACCTCTGTGCCCAACTGAGCGCTCCAGAGTTGGCGGGCATGGCGTATGAATATTATGCGAAAGCACGCAAGGATGCGCCGGGGGTCTATATTTATAGTCGTCCGCAACCTACGCAGACCCGCATAGATGACAAGGCAGACATAGATAATGAGGCAAACAACCCGTTAAGTAATGATGCAGAGGCTCAGATAGATACGTCATTAACACCACCAGACATCGCTACCGACACGGACATTATGCTCGGTAAAATTGCCTCGTTAGGGTTTAAAATTAAACATGGTATGAGCTACCATGGTATCGCGCTCAATTTGACCTGTGATTTAGATCCCTTTACGGCAATTAATCCTTGTGGTTATGCGGGCATGACCATGCTGCGCTTATGTGACTTCGTGCAGATGGACTATCAGGAAGTGACCAACGCTTTGGTGGCTAATATTGCAGCTCGGCATCGCGGTGATATTCCTTTAAGAGTGCCTGAGTGACAGTGATGAGCTAATGCTACTAGTAGGAATGTCCGATAGCTTAATAGTAAGGCCGCTTTAACGACTATCATGCAAATGGCGCAAGTCTTTTTTTGCATATCAGTTCACCATGATTGACTTAAGATTCGTGGGCAAATCGCCTATAAACTTGTTATACTCCTCCAGCGTAAAAACGGATGTTTTAACAAATATTATCTCTCCTTTTTCAGAGACTAAGCTGCTCAATGGCAGTGGTCTAAACCCAGTCCAACAATAAATTTACGGAGCTTTTAATGGCAGACTTCAATAAAATCCTAGACGCAGGCGATGTCGACGGCGGTATCATCAATGTGGTTGTTGAAATTCCTGAAGGTAGCAATCAGAAAATCGAGTGGAACCGCGACTTAGCCGTATTTGAGCTAGACCGTATCGAGCCACAAATCTTCGCAAAACCTTGCAACTATGGTTTTATCCCACAAACACTAGATGAAGATGGTGATGAGTTAGACGTATTGATCATCACTGAACATCCGCTAACGACTGGTATCTTCTTAAAAGCGAAAGTCATCGGTGTTATGAAGTTTGTGGATGATGGCGAAGTGGACGATAAAGTCGTAGTAGTCCCTGCTGATGACCGTAACAATGGCAATGCTTATAACAGCTTAGAAGACCTACCTAAGCAGCTTATCGGCCAGCTTGAGTTCCATTTTAATAACTATAAAGCTTTGAAAAAGCCAGGCAGCACCGTCGTTGAATCATGGGAAAATACGGAAGTCGCTAAAGAAGTGATTAAAGACTCTATCCAACGTTGGAAAGACAAATAGTCTCTAAAGCCCTATTACCGCTCTTTTTCAAGACGACCGTTCCTAATCGCAATCATGGCTCATGGTTGCGATTTTTTATGGGCAATAAGGTTTAAACTATTAATAACACATTTTCAAAACCTAATTATGGGGCAAAAAATAGTAAAATAATGACTTTAAGACCAACCTATAATGACTCTTACTCTCTACCCTATTTTGCTACTAACCAAGGAACCCTCCCATGTCTAGCCCCAAACTGCCCAAAGCCGTCGCGCAACTGGTCGAAAAAGGCAATTTTGTCGCTGCTATTAAATCGTTAGCCGACGCCGAAAATATCAGCATGGGCGAGGCAAAAGACCGCATTGATGATTATGACTTGCAGCTAAAGACCAAGCAGCAACAAAAACTTAGCAGCATCGCTAATAAACAAGGTATCCCGACCGGCGCTATGAACTTTAGCAACGATCCTGAACCGGTCAGGCTAACCGCAGAGGAAATAGAAGCCCGAAAAAACAGCTCGCCTTTCGCGGCTTTAAACTCTGGCTTGGACAATCGCTTGGACAATATGGGCTATAAAAAACCTTTATTACCGCCTTGGGTCAAACGCGTGACGCTTATTCTCATCGTGATGGCGATTATCTTTTGGGGACTCTGGCGAGCGTTTGGCTAAAATTAGTCGGCGGTATAGCTCATAAAAAATTATAAGTGCTAGGACAGCTATTTTATGGAATCTCTAATTCATTATATTGATATGATTGCAAAAGTCGTCGAGACGCTAGGCGTGTTGATTATGTTTTTAGGTTTATTACTAGCGCTAGTTAAGGCCGCCAAAGCCACATTGACCAAGGGCAGTTTTTCTCATGAGACTTATCTCGCCCTTAGACAAGGGGTTGGTAAATCCATCTTATTGGGCCTAGAGGTATTGATTGCAGCCGATATTATGGCGACGGTCGTCACTACCCCAACCTTACGCTCTGTGGTGGTATTAGGCTGTATCGTATTAATCCGTACTTTCTTAAGCCTATCGCTACAAGTAGAGTTAGAAGGACGCTTTCCTTGGCAAAAGCCTGACCTTCCCGAGCAAACGCCACCCAAAGCTATGAGCTAAACCCCGCTAATAGACCCTATCAATAAGCATAAAAAAAGAGCTACTGTAATAGCTCTTTTTTATTATCTACTTATTGAGGACATATGCTTCTTGGATACTTATTAACTCTGCCTAGTATTCTCTCTAATCTTAGTGATGCTCACCAGGGAGGATGCGAGCAAAGGCGCGCTGAGCCAAATTGGGCTTTTTATCGGTCATTTGCGCGGCTTTCGAGCTAGGGTAGAGACGATAGCCGATAGATTGTACACCCACGTTAAAGGCGGGCACTAAAGAATAGGTAGCCGAGGCTATTTTGCCCATATTACTGGCAATACTATTGGGTTTATCGACGATAGCCTTGGCCACCATCATAGCGGCTTCATCAGGACTCAAAGCGGGCATATAACGATATAACTTAGTAGGAGCAATCATAGGTGTGCGTACCAAAGGCATAAAGATATTAGTAATTTTAATATTATCTCCTTTTACCTCAGCCGCCAAACAGCGACTAAAAGCATCTAACGCAGCTTTTGAGGCGACATAAGCGCCAAAGCGTGGACTATTCGCCAATACCCCGATGGAAGAAATATTAACAATCTGACCGGTTTGACGAGCCATCATGACCGGTAAAAACCCAAGAATCATTTTGACCGCGCCAAAATAGTTGATTTCCATAGTGCGCTCAAAATCATGGAAACGCTCTACAGACTCATGCACCGACCGACGAATTGACCGTCCAGCGTTATTTACCAAGACATCTACGTGCTCGAAGTCCGCCAGTATCTGTTGGCTGATTTTCTCAATATCGTCCATATTGGTGAGGTCGCAAGGGTAATAGCTCGCCTTACCACCCGATGCTTCAATATTTTCTTTAACTTTTTTGAGTTTATCCTCAGTACGCGCCAATAGAATCACTTGAGCGCCGCACGCCCCTAGCAGCATGGCTGTGTGCTCTCCAATACCACTTGAGGCACCCGTAATAATGATGTTTTTACCTTGTACGGCTTGAGTTATTGCTTTTTTTGAAGGGTTGGCCATCATGACTTCCTTTTCA
>Ga0208015_1000494_pt1 | contig 20532 bp, 14 predicted proteins | sample 26BtaG_FD_184101 | JGI IMG/M metagenome (GOLD analysis project Ga0208015, IMG submission 184101) | Marine viral communities from Cariaco Basin, Caribbean Sea - 26B_WHOI_OMZ_CsCl (SPAdes) (version 2) | ecosystem: Environmental > Aquatic > Marine > Oceanic | place: Caribbean Sea: Cariaco Basin...
ATTTTGGCAAATAGACTGTCTACTTTTAGATCATTTTGCTACCACGCACGTTACTAATCTAGTAGTGTTTACCAGTATGATTATTGATTTATAAGTGGCCTGTCAGACTGCCACCACCTGCTAGGCGGTGCTGATATTTCCTATAATAGCCCCAATTAATCTTGAGTAGATAACCGTGTTTGATTTACAAGGCTTTGGTGCCTTACTGCTAAGCGGCGCTGTCGTGACTATCAAGCTTGCTATGACCAGTCTGGCCTTTGGTATGGTGCTAGGACTGCTCGGTGCGACCGCTAAACTGTCCAAAATCTGGATACTGCGTAAGCTTGCGACCGTCTATACCGCCACGATGCGCGGTATTCCTGAGCTGTTACTCGTGCTCTTTATCTATTATGGCGGCTCCATTTTGCTCATGAGCATCTTGGAGTATTTTGGCTATACAGAATATGTTGAGATCAGCGCCTTTTGGGGCGGGGTAATGGCGCTATCGATCGCCTTTGGTGCTTATGCGACCGAAATCTTTCGTATGGCGATCCAAGAGATTCCCATCGGACAAAAAGAAGCCTCTGAAGCTATTGGTATGCGCCCTTTGCAGACCTTTTGGCGCATTACTTTGCCGCAGGTCTGGACCATCGCTTTGCCAGGTTTGGGCAATCTATTTTTGGTCTTGCTCAAAGACACCGCCTTGGTCTCAGTAGTGGGTCTGAAGGATATTATGTACCAGTCCTCACGCGCGGCGCAGTCGACGCAGCAGCCGTTTACCTTCTATATGGCGGCGGCCATTATCTATTTGGGACTGACTATCCTGATCACGGGCTTTATGATGTGGCTTGAGTGGCGCGCGAATCCTGCCGCTCGCTACGCCAAAAAACTCACTCGTCAGACGACATCAGGGTAGGGGGACTTATGGATTGGAATTGGCAAGTTATCTTTGAGCATATCCCAGACCTACTGGGCGGCTCTGTCCTCACCATTCAACTGGTGTTGTTCTCCGGCATTATCGGGCTGTTTTTCGGTCTGCTCTTGGCGTTATTGCGCTTATCGAATAATTGGTTGGTGCAAGCCTTACCTTTTGCATATATTTTCTTCTTCCGAGGCACGCCGCTACTGGTGCAAATTTTCTTAATCTATTACGGGTTAGGACAGTTTGAAGCCGTACGTGATTCTTGGTTATGGGCGCCGGTATTAAGCCAAGCGTATTGGTGTGCCATTATCGCCTTTACCTTAAACACCAGTGCTTATACCGCTGAAATTATTCGCGGGGCTATCCAGACTATTCCGGTCGGGGAGTTGGAAGCGGCAGATGCTATCGGTATGTCAAGATGGCAGCGTTTGAGCCGTATTACCCTACCGCGGGCTTTTGGTATTGTGCTACCAGCTTATAGCAACGAAGTCATCTTTATGCTCAAGGGCAGTGCCTTAGCGTCAACGATTGCGTTGATGGATATCACTGGAGTGGCGCGGACGATTAGTGCGCGGACTTATACCTTGATGGAGTTATTCTTTGCCGCCGGTATTGTCTATCTATTGCTGTCTTGGGTGATCTTATTTACCTTTAGACTGTTAGAAAAAAGACTCAATCGTCATACGAGCTATGTGCCCCCCGATGTCGTGACCCGTACTATTCCTTAAGCGTATGGTTGATACGCCATAGCGTTTGTTAGGAATAGGTTAATCAAATTAATAGAAATCCATAGGTTGTCTTTTATGTCGCACGCTCAATCCGTCAGCACCTTACCCATTGGCAAAGTCGTCTGCGTGGGTCGTAACTATGCAGCGCATGCCGCCGAGCTGGGCAATGACATACCAACGCGTCCTATCTTATTTATTAAGCCCGCCTCTAGTATCGTGACTTTAGATACGCCGATTATGTCAGCCGTCACTGATTCGCGACGCGGCAATTCCTATTCGGTACATTACGAAGCGGAGCTGTGTGTACAGTTGGGTAGCGACTTAAAAAAAGCCACGCTAGAGCAGGTTAAAGCGGCCATTAGTGGGGTGACGTTAGGGCTAGATTTAACCCTACGCGATTTGCAAAGTGAGCTTAAAGAGAAAGGTCACCCTTGGGAGCGTGCCAAAAGCTTTGATGGGGCTTGCGTCTTAGGCGAGTGGGTCAGTCCGGAGGCTTTTGAGGACTTTAGCAACGTTAAATACCAATTATTGATTAATAAGAAGTTGGTCCAGGACGGCGATACGGCGCTTATGCTGTTTCCAGTCTATGAGCTGTTAGTCGAAATCAGCCATGCCTTTAGCCTGCAAGCCGGTGATGTCATTATGACAGGTACCCCTAGTGGCGTTGGCGAGTTAGAATTTGGTGATGCGCTTAAATTAGTATTGGGTGAGCATACTTGGCGCGGTAGCGTGGTGTAGTTTCAGCGTATTGCCCATTGCCCTTAACTAAAGTCAGCTCGGCGCAGTAAAAAAGCCTTATTAGCCTAAATCATAACCACCGTTATCCTGTAGCGGTGGTTTTTTTATGGTTCGCAGTTTTATTGTCACCAGATTGTCATCAACTCTTCAACGTTATGTCATCTAAGCAGCGTAGGCTTATGCCATTGGATTAATTCAGCTTTTATTTTTTTACTACGCCCGCTCCATCCCAACCCAGCTGCCACGCAAGGTGACCCACTATGACGCTCTCACAAACGACAATAATAAATACCCAGACCTTAGCTCACGAGATTGGTGAGGATTCTAACTCCAGTAATAATCCTGAATTTTACAATATCATTCAGCGACGTATGAACCGTCGTAGCGTGCTCAAAGGCGGTACCGGACTAACCGCAGCGGCATTTTTTGGTGCGCTACCGTTAATGGGCTGTAGCGATGATGACGACGCGCCTAGTACTGGCAACCAGAGCGACCAAGCGGCTGTCCCTGCGAGTGGGGATTTAGCGCGCCCAGAGAGCTTAAATTTCACCGCTGTAGCTCATTCTACTGCGCCTACCATGAGTGTGGCGGCGGGCTATAAAGCCGAGATGATTTTACCTTTAGGGACGCCGATTATCCCTGGTCTTGAGGACTGGAAAGACAACCGGGAGCAGTCTGGAGAGTCTTTTGAGCAGCGGATGGGCGACAACCACGATGGTATGTGGTTCTTCGGCAAAGCCGGCAATGGCTATGACCCTAAAGCTTCGGACACCGGGTTATTGGTCATGAATCATGAGTACGTCAATAGCGCTGAGCTCAGTCCATTTGGCTATAAAGTGATCGAAGATAATAATGCTGCACCCATCTATCAAAAACAACGGTTGGCCTCGGACATTCGCCGCGAGGTCAATTGTCATGGGGTAGCGGTAGTTGAGCTGAGCAGACGCGCCGATAGTCAGGGTTACGAGATGCAGTTGGGCTCTAAATTTAACCGCCGAATTACCAGCAGCTCTGAGTCGCAACTAGCGGGCCCGGTAGCCGGGTCAGATTGGGTCAAAACCAAATATGACCCTACTGGCCATAAAACCCGTGGTATCAATAACAATTGTGGCGCCGGACTGTCGCCATGGGGCACTTATCTCACCACAGAAGAGAACTTTTTAGGCGTGTTCGCGCGCAGCTCAGATGCTGCCAAATTAACCGCTGCTGAAAACTATGGTCGCGCCCGTTATGGCGCTGAAGAGAATTTCCCTGGTTGGGATTACCTCTGGCACACGCCGCCTGCTAAAGATGCCAAAATCATGGATGAGTTTTCGCGCTGGGATATGACTGCAGTCGGGAGTACAGCGCTTGATGACTATCGCAATGCCTTTAACACTTTTGGTTATATTACGGAAATCGACCCGTTTGCGCCTAACTCTCTGCCGCAAAAGCGCACTGCTCTAGGCCGTTTTGCTCATGAAAACTGTGCCTATGCCCCCGTTAAAGCAGGACAGCCAGTGGTCTTTTATATGGGCGATGACTCGCGCGGTGAATATATCTATAAGTTTGTTTCCAAAGCCGTCTGGTCCAATAGTGATATTGGTGGCGGTCTGAAAGCCGGCGATAAATATATGAACGACGGTACGCTTTACGTTGCGGTCTTTAATGAAGATGGCAGCGGGGTCTGGCAGCCTTTATTACAAGGTCAAAACGGTCTCGATAACAGTCATAGCGAGCTGCCGTTTACCACACAAGCTGACGTCTTAGTGTTTACCCGAGCTGCTGCGGATATATTAGGCGCCACTAAAATGGACCGCCCAGAGTGGATATCGGTCAGTCCCATCACCGGCGAAGTCTATGTGACCTTGACCAATAATAAATACCGCGGCGTACGCGATGACCAACCGGTAGATCCGGCAAATCCGCGCAGCTATACCGCAGCTGGTAAAGAGCGCGGTAATGATAACGGTCATATTATCCGCTGGCGTGAGAGCAACGGTGACCATGCTGCCACCACATTTGAGTGGGATATTTACCTGTTCGCCTCTCCGAGCGATTTATCGGCAGAGAATTTATCAGGACTTAGCGACAGCAACGATTTATCTTCGCCTGATGGTCTCTATTTTGATCCGCGTGGTGTCCTGTGGATTCAAACCGATGATGGTGCGTACACCGATACGACCAACTGTATGCTGCTTGCCGCATTGCCCGGTAAGGTCAGCGATGGCGAGGTTAAGACCACTTCAGCCGGTCAGCAAACTCGCGTGGGTATGCAAGCCAACGATAATAACATCAAGCGCTTTTTCGTTGGACCCGCAGGCTGTGAAGTCACTGGGATCACTATGACGCCCGATTTCAAAACCTTATTTATTAACATTCAGCATCCCGGCAATAATTGGGGCGCAGTCGCTGGCGGCAGTACCCCGCGCTCCGCTACCGTAATGATTACCAAGGAAGATGGCGATGTGATCCTAGCGGAGTCGCTAACTACTACATAGCAGAGTCGCTAACTACTGCGTAGCTACTACCGCTATTACACCCACATAGTCATAAAAGATTCACTGGTATTACTCACAAAGCTATGGTTTTATGGCGCTAATTACCCCGAATAATCACTCGGGGTTTTTAGCCAACGATAGTTGGCAACGCAAGGTAACCAATAACTATATTTAGCATACAAATCATAGTCTTCTAATTGGCTCATAGACAAGATAATATAGGAGCTACTTCTCCCTTTAAAACTGTTTACATTATGCCTAAGTCTAAGCCCAGTGATACCATTCATGACCTATTTGCGACTACTCGGCGCCCCCCTGAACTCGACCCTGGCGTTGATTTTAATGGCCGTTTTCAGGGTGACGTTTACGAGCAGCTGGCGGCATTAGACTATATCTATTTAGATGAGATGACCGCCGCCAATGTCGATGATAGCTATGAGATGGCGACGCGCGATCCTATTTCTTTAGCCGATTTCTTCGAAGGCATGACGCAATTGGCCGCCATAGGCGTGGTGGAGATTACCGATATTGTTGAAGCTATCCACCGTGAGATTCTATTGCGGCCTTTAGGTCGGTTTAATGAAGGCTATCTTAGTCGATGGTCAGGCGGAATCACGGGGCGCATCTATGGCACGATACGCGGGGTCATGACGCTGGTAGGCAACAATTTGGCTTCAGGGCTGCGGTTATACAATAACGTGCGCAATCCCAAAGAAGTTCGGCGTTTACCGCGCAGTTTACGACGACTGGTCAATATCTTAAATGGGGTTATGGGAGACCATTTGGTCAATCAGGACAATCCCTTAGCTATCCCGATGGTGCTATACGGCAGTAACGGCTATCCCCAACGTGAAGCGTTGTCAGGTCGAGTGGTGGTGTTATGTCATGGGCTAGGGTTAAGCCATCTTAGCTGGCAGGCGTCCAACATTGGCAATTTAGGGCAGCAGATAGTCGATAACTTGCCCAATACGACCGTGTTATATCTGAATTATAATACCGGACGACGGATCTCTATCAACGGGCGCGACCTGTCTAAAACGCTACAAGACCTAGTAAATAATAATCCAGATATCTCCCAGATTGATTTAATCGGGCACAGTATGGGCGGTTTAGTGGCGCGTAGCTCGCTGTTCTACGGTAAAGAGCAAGGGTTTAGTTGGATGAAACGCGTGGGCAATTTGATGACGCTAGGTTCTCCTCATCAAGGCGCAAGTCTCGAGCGCATCGGTAACTTTGTACAAGAAAGAATTTCGCAACTGCCTTTTGCCGGTTCTTTAGCAAAATTGGGCGATTTGCGCAGTGCCGGCGTCATTGATTTACGCCATGGCAGTATTCGTGATGCCGATTGGCAGACTTTAGAGGGGCGTAATGTATTGCCCGCAGATTTTCGCCATCCCGCGCGATTGCCTTTGCATGTGCGTACTTATCTGATTGCAGGTACTTTGGTCGAGGGCCACTATGAGTCGAAAGCGACCAGCTTGTTAGGGGACAGTTTAGTTACCATAGAGTCCGCATTAGGTGAGCATAGCGGTGAGCATGCACTAGCAGTACCAGAAGGGCATAAAGCGGTGTTTTATGGCGTTAACCATATGAATTTGATGTATAGCAAGCGCGTTACTAAACAAATTATCACTTGGCTAATCAACAATGGTCAAAGTGATAACAGTCCAGGTAACGACCTGCTGAACTCACGAATTAACTCTTATCCTAGTGAGTTAAATGTGGTGTTGTAGTGAAAAGGGCATACCCTAATAAGTTTAGGATATGCCCTGTTTATTTTAAACGTGATACTTAGCCGTTATATTGCGCGACCTACACTTCTGATTTCAATGTGCCTTGTTTTAATGTAGCTTATTTTAATGTGCCTTGTTTTAATGGACCTTGCCGCCTAAAGTTTTATTATAAAACTCACGCATAGCCTTAATCATGGCAATAGTCTGACGGCGCGCGCCAGGGTGAATGCTGACCAAATTGATAAAACCATGCGGCATCCCAGGTGCCTTGTCATAGGCCATGGTAATCCCGTTGTCTGCCAAGCGTTGCGCATAGGCTTCGCCTTCATCCGATAAAATATCCAGTTCTGCTACAGTCACATAGGCAGGCGGCAAGCCATCGAGCGTACCGTGAATAGGTGAAGTCACAGTATGGTCGGTATCTTGGCTATCGCTAGTATAGAAACTTTCAAACAAATCTTTGTCTCTCAAAGACAATAGCGTACCGGCGCCGTAAGCTTTATGGCTGTCATACTGACCTTTAGCATCGGTAGCAGGATAGATTAGCCATTGCATAATAGGACGGACGGCATTATCGGTTTTAAGCAATTGCTGACAAACCACCGTCGCTAAATTGCCGCCAGCACTGTCACCGGCCACAATAATTTCCCCAGCTTTATAGCCTAGTTTTTTCACATTGTCCGCCGCCCAAACGACAGCGTCCATACAGTCATGAATCGCAGCAGGCGCAGCGTGTTCTGGAGACAGGCGATAATCGACACTCAGTACTGAAAAACCAGCGTAGTGGCACAGGTAATGACAGAATTCATCATGGGTTTCGATATTGCCTAAGGCAAAACCACCACCATGAAAAAACACAATCAATGGCAGCTCAGCCGCGGTTTTACTAGTAGCAGTGCTCGCTAGTTTGGGCACATAGTGTCTGAGCTTGATACGTTGGTTATGGCGGTTCTTAAAACTGAGGTCACGGATAGACGCCACAGCAGGCTTGGGACCTTGCAGGGCATTAACACTGTGATTAAAGCGTTGGCGCGAGCTAGCAATATTAGAGGTGATGATGCCACTGCCACTCCCCAAGTTATTAGCCGCCATGATCAATTGCATTAAAGGGTCGGCACTGGCAAAGCGGGGCTGCGGGTCTAGGCGATTGACTAAGGTGACTAACAGACGGTCCGGTAACTTGGCTAGCACTCTGGTAGTGCGGGCTTGGGCTTGATAATAAACGGGGCTGTGGCTGGCCATTTTTAGCAAAGGCTTGCTAAGCTGCGATAAAGTTTTAATAGGCATGAAACATCCTTGTACATGAGGAAAAACGTGATTCTGAGTAAAGCATATTTCTCAAAGTTAATACACTGCGATATTTAACTGCTGGAGTCAAACGGATTCATTAAGATAAGTCATTGTTGGTACTGCAGTTAAAAAAGCTATTGGTATGAAAGCTATTGGTAATCAGTACATACGACAAAAACAAAACCCCCCAAGTTAATCCCTTGAGGGGTTATTATTTAAGACTATTAGATTTAAAACTACTGGTTTCAAAACTACTGAAAGGCAATTAAGCAATCAATATTAGAACGCCGACGCCCTAAGCGAATATTTGCTCAATATCGTCTTTGCTAAAGGTATAGACTGAGCCACAAAAGCCACAATCCATCTCAAAGCTACCGTCTTGCTCTTCAATAATCTCTAGCGCTTCGGTCTCACCAATTTGCTCAATAGCTGCCGTACATTTCTCGCGTGAGCAAGTACAGCCAAACTCTAATGCCGTCGGCTCAGGCGCGACTACGTTTTCTTCATTATAAAGACGATAAATAATTTCGTTAGCATCTAAAGTCGTTAGCTCTTCGGCTTTTACAGTACGCGTTAATAGCGTTAAACGCGTCCATAAATCATCATCGATACCAGCGTCTTCATCAAGCTCAGCCGCTAAGCTTTCTTGATTGGTACGCGGTAGCATTTGCACTAAGATGCCACCCGCTTGCAAACCATCACAAGCCAGATTAATCAGGGTAGGAATCTGTGCTGATTGATGCTGATAATGCGCTAAACAAGCCGCCAAACTGTCATGACAACGCTCAACAATACCTTGGTAAGCTTCGCCATTTTCAGGTTGAATATTAATAAATAACACGCCTTTACCCACTTCGCCCAATTCCGCAAACGCTTCATTAGCCGTGGATTTATCAGCCCATGCTGCTTGCTGCTCTGGAGTTTCCCCTTTCCAGCTCGCTAAAGCACGGATAATACCCGCCTGATCACACTCTGCCATCGCCCAATTTAACAGGCTATCGGCATCAGAAGATTGAATTTGAATAGATAAAGTACCGTTAATCTTTAGTGTACCAATCAATAAGCTGGCGGCAGTAAGCATTTCGCCCAAAAGTCGTTTGATGGCTTCTGGATAATCTTTTTGTGCAGCAATAGTCGCATAGCTGCGCTCTAGACGTACGACATCGCCACGGACGGGAGAGTCTTGGATAAAAAAGCGTTGGCGTAAGTCTGCATTAGGTGTCGTCATATAGGGACTCTGAGATGGTTTATGGGTAACGCTATTGGCTAAAATGAGGGCGAAAGGCTCGCAGTCATAACAGCAAATAGAGGGCCATAAGGGGTCATAAAAGGAAATATTTTTGCCTATCGCTAACAGATAATGTCTGGCGATACTGGTCAATTAATGGGGGCAAGCTGCACTTTATCAATGCAGTAGGGCTTATCTGCACCCTAACTTTACGCCTATAGCTTATTTATTTTACAGTGTCAGCCCTATATTAAGACGAGCTACATAACGCTTGGTCCTAAAACTTAGGTTAGCGATAAAGATAAAATTTGTCAGAGGGTAGAATTCACAAGGGCTGCAAGCAATCATAAAAATATTTTGGTTAAACCTTAATGTATTGTTGCTTAATATTACTCAATTGTTTTATGATGAGGGTTGATTACAGTGTTTTTGCAAGGATTAGCACCACCGTTCTCAAGCCCGCAACACTGTGTAATTAAGGATCGATAATAAAAGGACTTCATAAATGGCCTATTTTAAAACGTCATTAACCATGGCGACTTTGCTAGCGCTTGGTCTTACAGGGTGTAATAACAATCAATCTGCCAGTGAGGCTCCAGTAGCTGATCCCAATGCGACGGAAGCGCCTGCTACCACTGGAGATGCCTCAGGCACACTAGATAAAATCAAAGAATCCGGCACTATCGTGGTCGGTCATCGTGACTCTTCTATTCCTTTTTCTTACATCGCTGATGATCCGAAGCAGCCGATGGGCTATGCGCATGATTTAGAGATGAAAATCGTTGATGCTGTGAAAAAAGACCTCAATATGCCGGATTTAAAAGTCCGTTATAACCTCATCACTTCGCAAACTCGCATTCCTTTAGTCCAGAACGGCACTATCGATTTTGAGTGTGGCTCTACGACCAATAACGAAGAGCGCCAAAAGCAAGTCGCTTTCTCAACCGGCTTCTTTGAAATTGGCACGCGTCTACTGACCAAAACAGACTCGGGTATCAAAGACTTCCCTGATTTAAAAGGTAAGCGTTTGGTGACTACTGCAGGGACGACTTCTGAGCGTTACATTCGTCAATATAATGAAGAAAAAGGCTTGGGCGCGGATATCATCTCTGCCAAAGATCATGGCGAAGCTTTCCTAATGTTAGAAAACGGCCGTGCTGATGCCTTTATGATGGATGATGTCCTATTGGCTGGTGAAAAAGCTAAAGCCAAAAACCCAGAAGAGTGGGTCATCGTGGGTGAGCCACAGTCGTTTGAGATTTATGGTTGTATGATGCGTAAAGATGATCCGCAGTTTAAAGCGATCGTTGATAAAGCGTTGACCGACACCTATGCCTCAGGTGAAATTAACGAAATCTATAAAAAATGGTTTATGTCTCCAATTCCACCAAAAAACATCAACATGAACTTTGAGATGTCAGATAACCTAAAAGCCTTGATTGCTGATCCACACGATGGCGATCAACCAAAAATGGCGACGGCCCAATAACGAGCAGTTTTAAGTGATTGGTTACGCCGCAGGGATCTGCTGACTTTTATGGTTTATAGCTAAGTTCATTGTGCACTCATAAAAGTTACGACGCCCACCCGTCAGCTTATCACTAGCCGGCGGGTGGGCGTTTTGCTTTTGTAGAATAGTTATTTGTGGAAGGGCTTTTTGCGAACTATAAAAGCGAATAAGTTAAAAATAAGCGTCATTAAACAACAGGGATGCCTAGTTAAAGCGCTGTTTAGAGAGTAGTTTGGACGTAAGTTAGCGCGCTTTAATTAGTGATTTGAATAAGTATAAAAAGCAAGTCAGGGAGACTTACGCATGAATTATAGCTGGAACTGGGGCGTACTCTTCGAGTCGACCGGCATTGGCGATGGCATCTATTTGGATTGGATGCTCACCGGGATAGGGTGGTTGTTGCTCATCGGTAGTTTTGCTTGGGCGATAGCGATGGTCATTGGGACGATACTGGGGATTATGCGCACGCTGCCCAGTAAATGGGCGCGAGCTATTGGTACAGGATACGTCACTTTTTTTCGTAATATTCCGCTGTTAGTGCAGCTGTTCTTTTGGTTTTATGTCGCGCCAGGCTGGTTGACGCCTGCTCTACAAGAGTATTGGTATAAAGGCTTATCTCCTAACGTCTCAGCGATGATTTCAGCGACCATTGGCTTAGGCTTGTTTACCGCCGCACGTATCGTCGAACAAGTACGTACGGGGATTGACTCGCTACCCCCTGGGCAATCAAACGCCGCTTATGCTTTGGGCTTAACCACTGCCCAAGCCTATAAGCAAGTCCTGCTGCCGCAAGCCTTCCGAGTGATTCTACCGCCGCTCAGCTCTGAGCTCACCAACTGCTTTAAAAATGCTTCGGTTGCCTCACTAGTCGGGGTGATGGAGCTGATCAGTCAGACCAAAACCATCAGCGAATATACGCAAAATAATATCGAAATCTACACTTATGCGACCATCATCTATCTGCTGTTTAACCTCACATTGATAGGTCTAATGGGACTGCTAGAGCGCAAACTTCGCGTGCCTGGCCTGATTGCAGGAGGTCAAAAATGAGCATAGCTATGAGTTTGGCCCTAAGTATCACCAGCGATCTGGCTACGGCTTATCCTGGGTTAATGGGCGGGATGATTACCACGTTAAAAGTATTGGGCTTGGCCATCGTCGGTGGCATTACGCTCGGCACTATCTTGGCGTTGATGCGCCTCTCTGGGATTAAAATTTTAGCGATACCCGCGCAGCTTTACGTCAACTTTTTCCGCTCAGTCCCGCTGCTGCTGATCCTATTGTGGTTCTATTTTGCCGTACCGATGATTTATAACGGTATTACCGGCAAATATATTATGTTTGATACCGCATTCACCTCGTGTGTGGTGGCGTTTATGGTGTTTGAAGCGGCTTACTTCTCAGAAGTCGTCCGCGCCGGGATTCAGTCTATTGGTAGCGCGCAGGTCAATGCCGCTAAAGCCTTAGGTATGACATACGGTCAGACGATGCGGTTAATAATTTTACCCCAAGCCTTTCGTAAGATGACCCCGCTGATTTTGCAGCAATGTATTATTCTCTTTCAAGATACCACGCTGGTATTTGCCATTGGGGTTACCGACTTTTTCCGTGCCAGTTATGTCCGTGGGGAGTTGATGGGGTTATTAACGCCCTATATTTTAGGTGCCGGTGCGGTTTACTTTATTATCAGTTTGTTGGCCTCGGTAGGAGTACAGAGACTACAGCGTCGCTTAAGGTTTTAAGCGGCTGATTAATCGCCTATGTTTTACACCCTCTTTGGTAAGTTTTAGGATATAGATTATGAATAACAATGGTTTGGATAAAGACAGCACTTTAGTTAAAGACAGTGGTTTAATTAAGCCAGTAGTAACGCCCATTGGCGTAGGCCAAGGAGGTCAATCTTTCGTTAATGAATTCGGTGGACTGGTCACCGATACTGGTCATGCTAGTAATGATATTGTGATTAAAATGACTGATGTCAGCAAGTGGTATGGCGACTTTCAGGTGCTCACTAAATGTACCGCCCACGTCCATCGCGGCGATGTGGTGGTGGTGTGTGGGCCTTCTGGTAGTGGTAAATCGACATTGATTAAGACGGTAAATGGCTTAGAGCCATTTCAAGAAGGCGAGATTTTGGTCAATGGGATTTCCGTAGGCGCGCCCAAAACTGATTTGCCGAAACTGCGCAGTAAAGTAGGTATGGTCTTTCAGCACTTTGAGCTGTTTCCGCATCTGTCCATTATTGAAAACTTAACGGTCGCACAAATCAAAGTCCTTAAACGTAGCGATAGTGAGGCTAAGCAAAAAGGCTTGGCGTATCTCGACCGAGTAGGCCTATCTGAGCAAGCTAAAAAATACCCTGCAGAGCTCTCGGGAGGACAGCAGCAGCGGGTCGCCATTGCGCGCGCGTTATCGATGGATCCCGTATGTATGTTGTTTGATGAGCCGACTTCAGCGCTAGACCCTGAGATGATTCAAGAGGTGCTCGATGTGATGGTGGGGTTGGCACGCGAGGGGATGACTATGATGTGTGTCACCCATGAGATGGGCTTTGCCAGTCAGGTCGCCAGCCGAATTATCTTTATGGATGAAGGACATATCGTAGAAAACTGTAGTAAAACCGAGTTTTTTGAAAGTGCGCGTAGTGAACGTGCTCAGCAATTTTTATCAAAGATTCTGGATCACTAGATTTATACGCTTGGTTTATCTCTCCGTAATGCCGATCTGTTGTTATCAGAGCGCTCTAAAAAGAATTGCCTTAAAAGTCCCTACGGGGGCTTTTTGCATTTGTGAGTGTGCAGCCGTTTACTGATAACCATTACTGCTATAGGATAACTGCTACAATAAGCCATCTAGTATTTATAACTATTCACAGTGACTGCTCTTAGTAAATGACCTATTAAAAACTTAGTATTAACAAGGACCCTATATGCACAGCGAAACCAATCTAAGCGCCGACGATACGGCAGCATCTGCAACTTCTACCTCGACCACTAACAACGGCATCGTCATTGTCGGGGCGGGCCTAGCCGGGTGGGGCGTTATTGATGCTATTCGCGCTAAAGATAAAGAGGTGGCTATCACGCTAATCACCAGCGATAACGGTGACCGCTACCATAAGCCCATGCTCACTATGGCTATTAGTCAAAATAAGACTCCCGCTGACTTGGTTCGCGCTACTGGCGCTGATGCTGCGGCTACTGCAAATGTTACTCTACTGACCCAGACCCACGTTGCCCATATTCATGCTGCGGATAAACAGCTCACGGTTATCGGTGGCAAAACTGGCGTTAATACTGGCGACAATGCGGCCATTAATGAACAAACTATTGGCTATAACAGCCTAGTATTGGCTATGGGTGCGCATCCCGCTTTCCCAAAAAGCTTGCCGGAAGAAGTCGTTTGGCATGTCAATCATATCGAGCGTTTTGGTCAATTACAGGCTGAGCTATCGCAAGGACCACAAAAGATTGCCATCGTTGGGGCTGGCATGGTCGGTACCGAAATCGCTGAAGACCTGCTTAAAGCCGGTCATGATATTACCTTGATTGACCTTAATGATGCGCCACTCGCGCAACTGCTACCTAAGCAAGCAACGGCTCGTATTCGTGAGGCGATTCGCTCACAAGGGATTCAATTTTTAGGCGGCTGCAAAGTGGATACCGTTACCCCACTCGATAATGGTCAATATGAGGTCAGCTATTCGCCTTTAGAAACCCAGCAAGATGCAGATATAAACAGTGCTGACACAAACAATGCTGATGCTAACAGCGGAAAATTTGTGGTTGACCATGTGATAGCCAGTACAGGTCTATTAGTCGATGCCAAATTGCCAGAATCGGCGGGTATTAACTTTGACCGTCGGAGCGGTATCGTCGTTGATGAGCAGACTTTGCAGACCAGCCAAGCCGATGTCTATGCGATTGGGGATTGTATGTCGATTGGCGGCGTACCTTGTCGTTATGTGGCGCCATTACGGGCACAGGCGGCGACGATTGCGGATGCTATCTTAGGTCATGAACATGCGGGTTACAGCCATAAACCGCCAATGATTCGCCTAAAAAATAAAGCGATTTCTGTGATGGTGACGGGCGTGCCCGATGCCTGCGCTAATTGGCAGAGCGTGACGGAAACAGCAGATGAGTTGGTCATGGAGCAGCATGATAGCGCTGGTCAAGTGGCGGCTACAGTGACGGTCAAGTCACCATTGGTTTAAAAGTGCCATTAGCTTAAAGCCGTCGCTCATTTTAAGCCTTATAGCTTTGCTTTTAGGTGATAATAATTTTAAATTAAAGCTAGTTTTGACCGCAAAGCTAGCTTATTAAATAAGCTCAAATTCTCAGTATCTGGGCAAGGAGGCCACTATATTGCTAAGCCGTTATTTTAAGTATTTATTTTATCGATACGATTCGTATCACTATTATTGACATAACTATTTTTGAACAGGTATAGTAAGGCTATCTAAAATTGATAATGAGCATAGTAGCTGCAGCCGTTAGGATGACCCAATAAGGTAAATTGCCTTATTTAAGACATCACTTAAAAAACTGCCAGACAGCTATGACGCTAGTAAACAACGAAAGGATTCGTTATGACTGTACAACCTATAACTATGAGCCAAGTGGCTCGCGTCGATATGGGCGCGAAGTCGGCCAATGCCCCCCTAAAAACGAGCCATGATAAAGGCCCGGAAGTCCCCCTAATAGAAGCAACGATTGGTGATTTTTTTGATGCTGTAGTCGCTGAGCATCCGGATCGTGAAGCTTTAGTCGTCTGCCATCAAGGCATTCGCTGGACGTATAAAGAGCTGCAGAGTAAGGTCAACCAATTGGCCAGTGCCATGATTGAGATGGGCATGGAGATTGGCGATCGTATTGGCATTTGGTCGCACAATAATGCTGAGTGGCTACTGATGCAATTGGCCACAGCGAAAGTAGGCGTGATTTTAGTCAATATTAACCCCGCCTACCGCAGTTTTGAGCTGCAATATGCCTTGAATAAGCTGGGCTGTTCCGCGCTAGTGCTAATGCGCCATTTCAAATCTAGCGATTATGCCCAGCTCATCCGCGAGCTCTGTCCTGAAATTTACCATAAAGATTATAAACAGTTAGACTTGGTCGAAATACCAACGGTCGAGCGTATCATTTGGATTGATGAGCCGGATACAGAAGAAGACTTTGGCTTTATGCAGAAGTTTTCCGCGTGGATGGCAGAAGGCGATGCCAACGATCCTCGTGTAGCAGAACGCCAAGCGCAACTCAACAATACCGATGCCATTAACGTCCAATTTACCAGTGGCACCACCGGTACGCCAAAAGGCGCGACGCTGACCCATCGCAATATTCTCAATAATGGCTACTTCATTGGCGAGGCGATGAACCTTACCCATGAAGATCGCCTGTGTATTCCTGTGCCGCTATATCATTGCTTTGGCATGGTATTAGGTAATCTAGCTATCTTGACGCATGGTGGCTGTATCATTTATCCCAACGATGGTTTTGAGCCACTAAGCGTGTTAGAAGCGGTACAAAAGGAGCGCTGTACCGGTCTGCACGGCGTACCGACGATGTTTATTGCTGAGCTGGATCATCCTGATTTTGCCAATTATGACCTCTCGACGCTGCGTACCGGGATTATGGCGGGCTCGAGCTGTCCGATTGAGGTGATGCGCCGCGTCATCGATGAGATGCATATGAGCGAAGTCACTATCGCTTATGGGATGACTGAAACCAGTCCGGTATCTTGCCAGACTAATAAACACACGCCTTTAGATAAGCAAGTCTCTACCGTAGGTCTAGTCCAACCCAACCTTGAAGTCAAAATTGTCGATACCGAAACGGGGGAAGTGGTGCCTATCGGGGAGACGGGCGAGCTATTAACAAAAGGTTATTCGGTGATGAAGGGCTATTGGGGCAGCAGATTCAAAAGCCGTGAAGCGATTCAAGACGGTTGGATGCATACCGGTGATTTGGCGACCATGGATGAAGATGGCTATATTCAAGTCGTGGGTCGCAGTAAAGACATGGTGATACGCGGCGGTGAAAATATCTATCCCGTTGAAATAGAAAACTATCTCTACCGTCATCCTGATATTAGCGATGTGCAAATCGTCGGCGTACCCGATACCCATTATGGGGAAGTCTTGGCGGCTTGGATTATCCCGAGAAAAGGCGTTACGCTCTCTGAAGACGAGGTCAAAAAGTTCTGCCGTGACCACATTGCCCATTATAAAGTGCCGACGTATTTCCGCTTTGTCGAAGAATACCCGATGACTATCACAGGTAAGATTCAAAAATATAAAATTGTTGAAGCCATGAAAGAAGAATTGGGCTTAGCCTAACTGGTCTGTTGCTAACCGCGTCTGTCTTACCCTAAGGCAGACTATCGTTCCATCGTTAACCTAGCTAGGATTAGTGCTTTATTAACTTAAATAAGCGCCTAGCTATTTATAAAACAGACTTTTGCAAGGATGCCTAATGTCGGAAATTCTCTCTATCGATGGTTTAAATACGCTTGAAATGCGCGCTAAGTCAGCGAATGCGCCCTTAAAAATGAGCCATGATAAAGGGCCAGTAGTGCCACTTATTGAGACCACTATTGGCGATTTCTTTGATAGCGTAGTAGCCAAATATCCAGAGCGCGAGGCCGTGGTGTCTTGCCATCAAGGTATCCGTTGGAATTATCAGCAGCTACAAGAGAAGGTCAATCAGCTGGCTAGCGCTATGATTGAAATGGGGTTAGAAGTTGGCGATAGAGTTGGTATTTGGTCGCATAACAATGCTGAGTGGCTGTTGGTGCAACTTGCCACGGCCAAAATCGGCGTGATACTGGTCAATATCAATCCGGCTTACCGCAGTTTTGAGTTGCAATATGCGCTGAATAAACTCGGCTGCTCCGTGCTAGTACTTATGCGCCATTTTAAATCCAGCGACTATGGGCAAATTATCCAAGAAGTCTGTCCTGAAATTTACCATAAAGATTATAACGAGCTTAATTTAGTAGAGATTCCGACTGTTGAACGTATCGTTTGGATTGATGAGCCTGAGTCTGGTGACCAAACAGATAACGATGCCGAGCAAGACTATAACTTTATGCAAAGGTTTTCGGCTTGGATAGCAGAAGGCGACGCCAATGATCCGCGGGTTGCCGAACGCCAAGCGTCGCTTAAGCATACGGACGCTATTAATGTGCAATTTACCAGTGGCACAACGGGTACCCCAAAAGGCGCTACTTTAACGCATCATAATATCTTGAATAATGGTTATTTCTTAGGTGAGGCAATGGGCCTTACAATAGCAGACCGACTGTGTGTGCCCTTACCGTTATACCACTGTTTTGGCATGGTAGCCGGTAACTTAGGGGTGATTACTCATGGCGCCTGTGTGGTCTATCCGAGCCATAGCTTTGATCCTTTAGCGGTACTGCAAACGGTAGAAAAAGAGCAATGTACCGGCCTGTTAGGTGTGCCGACGATGTTTATCGCCATCCTTGCCCATCCTCAGTTTAAGAATTTCGATTTATCCAGCTTGCGCACTGGGATTATGGGCGGCTCCAGCTGTCCTATTGAAGTGATGCGCCAAGTCATTGATAAGATGCATATGAGTGGCGTTACGATTGCTTATGGTATGACCGAGACCAGCCCTGCATCCTGCCAGACCAACAGCCATACGCCAGTAGAAAAGCGTGTGACGACCGTCGGTATGGCACTGCCCAATACCGAAATTAAGATTGTCGATACCGAGACCGGTGAGGTCGTTCCGATTGGCGAGACTGGTGAAGTGCTCACTCATGGTTATTGCGTGATGAAAGGCTATTGGGGCAGTCGCTTTAAGACTCGCGAGGCCATTCAAGACGGTTGGATGCATACGGGTGATTTAGCGAAGATGGACGAAGAAGGCTATCTGACCGTAGTAGGTCGCAGTAAAGATATGGTCATTCGTGGTGGCGAAAATATCTATCCGGTCGAGATTGAAAACTACTTATACCGCCATCCTGATATCAGCGATGTGCAGGTGGTTGGTATTCCTGATGATCATTACGGTGAAGTGTTGGCGGCTTGGATTATTCCTAAACAAGGCGTTACGTTAAGCGAAGAGGAAGTGAAAACATTCTGTCTTGATCACATTGCTCGCTATAAAGTACCCACGTATTTCCGCTTTGTCGAAGCATACCCGATGACCATTACCGGTAAAATTCAGAAATATAAAATTGTCGATATTATGAAAGAAGAGTTGGGTATAGCTTAGGATTATACTTAGCTAAAGCAAATAGAGTAAGCCCTAATTAATAGATACGTCAGCATAAATAGAAAAGGGATGTCATGAGCGCAATTATTACCAGTAAGCTAAGTCCAAACTCCAAAGAGTTTGCAGAGAATACCGCGGCGATGCAGGCGGTAGTAGACGACTTACATGCCCACTTAAAGAAAGTCACCCAAGGCGGCTCCGAGCGGGCACGTGCTAAGCATGTTGCGCGTGGCAAGTTGCTACCGCGAGCGCGGGTTGAGCAATTGCTCGATCCAGGCACGCCATTTTTAGAGGTGGCGCCAATGGCGGCTCATGATATGTACGGTACCGATGTGCCGGCTGCAGGGGTGATTGCAGGTATCGGCCGCATTAATGGCGTGGAGTGCATGATTGTCTGTAACGACGCTACAGTAAAAGGCGGTACTTACTTCCCTATGACGGTGAAAAAGCATCTGCGCGCACAAGAAATAGCTCGCGAAAACCATCTGCCTTGTATTTACCTAGTCGATTCAGGCGGCGCCTATCTGCCCAGTCAAGACGATGTCTTCCCGGATAAAGAGCATTTTGGCCGCATCTTCTTTAACCAAGCCAACCTTAGTGCTGCCGGTATTCCACAAATCGCCGTCGTCATGGGCAGCTGTACTGCCGGTGGGGCTTATGTGCCTGCGATGAGTGATGAGTCTATTATTGTCAAAGACCAAGGCACTATCTTTTTAGGGGGGCCGCCGCTAGTAAAAGCCGCGACTGGTGAAGAGGTTAGCGCCGAAGATTTAGGCGGTGGCGATGTGCACACCCGCTTATCTGGGGTGGTCGATTACCTCGCGCAAGATGATACCCATGCACTGTCTTTAGCGCGCGATATCGTAGGTAATTTAAACCGCGACCCCAAAGTTATTCCGAATCAAATCGCACCGCGTCCGCCTAAATATGCTGCCAAAGAATTGTACGGTGTGATTCCAACAGACACACGCAAACCTTTTGATATTCGTGAAATTATCGCCCGTATCGTTGATGCCAGCGAGTTTGATGAATTTAAAGCGCGCTTTGCCACAACGCTTATTTGCGGCTTTGCCCATATCGAAGGCATGAAGGTCGGTATTATTGCCAATAACGGTATCCTCTTTAGTGAGTCTGCGCAAAAAGCCACACACTTTATTGAGCTGTGCTGTAAGCGCAAAATTCCGTTAGTGTTCCTACAAAATATCACCGGCTTTATGGTCGGTCGTAAATATGAAAACGAAGGTATTGCACGTCATGGCGCCAAAATGGTTATGGCGGTGGCGAATGCTAGCGTGCCGAAGTTTACCGTTATCGTAGGAGGCTCATTTGGTGCGGGTAACTATGGCATGTGTGGTCGAGCTTATAGCCCGCGGTTCTTATGGATGTGGCCGAATGCACGCATCTCAGTGATGGGCGGCGAGCAAGCCTCCTCGGTATTAGCTACCGTCAAACGCGATAACTTCGAGCGCAAAGGCGAAGCTTGGAGCGCGGAAGATGAAGAAGCCTTCAAAGCGCCTATCCGTGAGCAATACGAGCAGCAAGGTCACCCTTATTACGCTACGGCTAGACTTTGGGACGACGGGGTGATTGATCCTGCCGATACCCGCCAAGTTTTAGCGCTTGGTTTGAGCGCTGCTTATAACGCACCAATCGAAGAGACCAAGTTCGGGGTCTTTAG
>Ga0208015_1000495_pt1 | contig 20446 bp, 21 predicted proteins | sample 26BtaG_FD_184101 | JGI IMG/M metagenome (GOLD analysis project Ga0208015, IMG submission 184101) | Marine viral communities from Cariaco Basin, Caribbean Sea - 26B_WHOI_OMZ_CsCl (SPAdes) (version 2) | ecosystem: Environmental > Aquatic > Marine > Oceanic | place: Caribbean Sea: Cariaco Basin...
AAACAAAAACGTTCTTAAATAAATATAATTAACCTTCCTCTTTAGCTCAGTTGGTTAGAGCATCTGACTGTTAATCAGAGGGTCCTTGGTTCGAGCCCAAGAAGAGGAGCGCAGTGAGACAAAGCCATTCAAGAAATTGAATGGCTTTTGTTTTTTCATCAGTACAACATCTGTACAACAATTCATCTGTCTTTCGTTTTCATTTATTCTTATCTTTAATGTGTGGAAAGATTAGGAGAAATATTCGCAAGTTGGCTATATCAAAGCAGAAGGGAGCTGAAACTATTATGGTTAAAGCACGGCGGTTTGACCACAAACAGGCTTTCTATCTTCGTTATCGTAATTTTAGGCATAGTACCGTTGACCCTTTATTTTTTAATTTCCGGCAACAGCTATTCCTTAGTGCAAATTATAGCGAGCTATATTTTCGTTTCGTTATTGTTCAGTTTGTCCATTTTGCTTGTAATTACTTGGTTCAAGTCCGAGGAATTGTTCAAAAATAATGTCCAGGGATTTTCTTTTTTGCCATTGTCCCCGTCAAGAATCGATACTATCTTTTTTGGTTTTGACAGTAATGATGTCGAGAACTTACTTCGACTTATTAATGGACTCCCAGCCGAACAGAAAATCGTCATCAGGGAAACCCCAAAGAACAAACAATCAGGAAACATCAGGTTTCTATTTACACTTTTGGATCTCATTGTCCGTGGAGGCATCTTTAGAATGGACACGAAACCCAAGGAGGCATTGAACATGCTTATCTCCGAACGTTTTACCTTTCAGAATGCCGAAATAAACCCAAGCACACTTCCCTCAAGTTATTCCAAATGGTGTTCCGCTACCCATGAAGGCCATTATGACGACGTGAGAAAGGACGTCTCAAAAGCATTGGGCATCTCATAATTTTTATGCTTCTCCAATTTTTATAAGGAAAACTTAGAGCAATTCTAAAGCAATCGTTATTTCCCTATTGTTTTTACTGCATATACCGTCATATGTTTGTCCTGTACAATCAAAGTAAAAGGCCTTTTACTTATTATTAATTCTTAAACATCAAGATTATGAATGAGCAAGAAAACGTTGTGGATTTGTTGCAGGATATCAAAGGTCTGCTTTCCCACACAAAAAAGGTATACAACATTGATGACCTGGTAAAATACACAGGGCTGTCCAAAAGCAAGATCTACAAACTCTCACAGTTAAAATTGATCCCGACGGGAAACAACAGGCACATCCGCCAACTATTTTTCAACAAGGAAGAAATCGATGCCTGGCTTCTGGGAGAGCCCAACCTATCCGACGAATTTTTAGAACGGCAGTTCAATGAACAGTTGTTGACCAATAAAAAACGTGGATCATGAAAGAGCCAACCTATATCCGCGTAGGCACGACGTATTATAAATTGGTGCAAATCCCAACCATTGCGGGAAAACTGAATGAAATAATTGTGCCCTGGACGCTTGAGGCACTTCGGCAGGACTACGGAAAGAGCTTCATTGGAAGGATCAAGAAGTATGACGGTTTTACCTGTGTTCCCAACCATTTGGACTTTGAACAGGAATGGCACGGTTTCTATAATACCTATGCACCATTGCCCCACAAACTTCAGAAGGGTGAGTTCCCCTATACCCTACAGCTGATGGAACATATTTTTGGTGAGCAGATCAACCTGGGCATGGATTATATACAATTATTGTTCAAGAGACCAATTCAGATACTCCCCATATTATGTTTAGTGTCCAAGGAAAGGTCCACGGGCAAGACCACTTTTCTCAAATGGCTGAAAATGGTTTTTGATGGAAATCTGACCTATCTGACCAACGATAGTTTCAATAGCCAATTCAACTCGGATTGGGCCAACAAGCTCTTGATCTGTATTGACGAGGTTCTATTCAACAAAGAGGAATTGACTGAACGGATAAAGAACCTGAGTACGACCAACGTCAATAAGATTGAAGCCAAGGGAAAGGACAAAAGGGAGATAGAGTTCTTCGGAAAGTTCATTCTGTGCAGCAACAACGAGGACAACTTCATAAAGATTGATAACAACGAGACCCGCTTTTGGGTGTTGAAGATCCCTTCCCTGAAAAAGGAAGAAACGCAATTTCTGAAATATCTGGAAGCGGAGATACCTGCACTGCTTCACCATCTGCAACATCGAAAACTGACCAGTCCACAGATGACCCGCATGTGGTTCTCAGCCTCCCAGATCAGGACCAAAGCTTTGGTGAATTTGATGTCTAACAATAGAAACCGAGTGGAAAAGGAACTGGCGAGCATTGTTCTTAATGCCATGGAGACGTTGGAGGAAGAAGAGATGAAATTATGCCCCTTGGATGCCCTTCACCTCCTGAACCGAACGCGGGTCAAAACCGACCTTACCCAATTGAGACAAATATTTAAAAAAGACTGGAACCTGACCAATCAAGAGAATTCTATGGCCTATAAAAAATTGATGATTTGGCAGGAAGGTGGAATGGGGTTTACCGATGCAAAGGGAAGGTACTATACGATAGAAAAGGATTTCTTATTAAAACACTTTGGAGAGGATTAGGAAAATGATGCAGCGATTCGATGATAAAGGAACCCAATGATTATAAGTGATAAGGGTAATTTTCATCATTTTCAATATAATTTGCTGATGAAAGGAAAAACACACTTCAAGTTAAGGTATATTTTGATGAAACGATGACAGATAGTATTTAAGACCAGTAAAGATAAGGGATTAGACTGTCATCGTTTTATCATCATTCTGTCATCAAAAAAAATAATGATGACAGGACTAAGATCTGAAAAACCTAAAACAGACTGGCTGATGAAAAGAAAAATAAACTGTGAAAGCGCCCGAGCTTTTCCCATCGAAAGAGCGCTGGCAAAACTCGGGCACTTTCCCGTAAAAACAGCGGAAAAAGAAGCTTGGTTTCTGAGTCCTTTCAGGTCAGAAACCCAAGCCTCTTTTAAAGTCTCCAAGACCATGAACCGATGGTACGACCATGGTGAAGGGGTGGGAGGCAATGTGATCGATCTGGTGTGTAGGATTTTGAAATGTTCTGTGAAGGAAGCTCTGGCGTATTTGAATCAAGATTGGCCTTCTTTTTCTTTTCAACAGCAGCAACATTTCAACACGAATGACATTGGGATAACCATCACTAAAATTCAGAACATCGAACATCAGGCATTGATTCAATATTTGAACCTGAGAGGGATTCCATTGCACATTGCCGATACCTACTGTCATGAAGTTTGGTACACTTTTAAGAACAAGCAATTTTTTGCTATTGGTTTACAGAATAACAAAAACGGATGGGAATTGCGCAATAGGATCTTTAAGAATAGCAGCAGCCCTAAATCCTATTCCCATCTCCAAAGAAACAGCAAACAGCTGATCATCTTGGAAGGGATGTTTGATTTATTATCGTTGGCCGTTTTGACTGGGCCTTTAATAGAAGTTTCAGATGTCATGGTTTTAAACTCCATTGCATTTATAGACAATGTTGAAACACATATTTCAGATTATGAAATGGTCGATCTCTATTTGGATAATGATTCGACTGGAAAAAATGCAACACTTTATTTGAAAAAGAAATATAGTCATATAAATGATCAAAGTGATGCCTATAAAAACCACAAGGATTTAAACGATTTTTTATGCCATGAGAGAAAAGAATGAAATTGAACGAAACAATGAACAGCAGCAATATCTAAAGATTCCTGCCCATTTACTCAAACATTCTGAAAGTGTGGAATTGGATCTGGAAATGGATGCCAATGGAATGGGAATTATCCTGGGTAGGAATTCGAGATGTGTGTCTGTGGCCACATTCTCGTTTGCTCCCGAAGGTCGCAAAGAAAAAAAACGAGTGTTTAAGGGGAAAAGTGATCTGGTCAAGTTCAGATGTTCCATTTACGAAAAGAAGATCTTGAACATTAAGGCAGCAGCCTCAGGATTGAGCCTAAGCGAATATATCCGACGTGCCGTATTCGATAAGGACATTACCGAACGGTTTAGCGAGGAGCACATTGAACTTTATAAAATGATGATCAAATACCACAATAATTTTAAAGCCATCGGGAACATGTACAGAAAGCGAAATCCCAAACTGACCGAATCGGTATATGCCCTGGCCAATGAAATCAAGGCACATCTTAAAAAGTTTCAATTATGATAGGAAAAGGTAAAAGCATATCACACACGAGAGCATCGATGGCCTATGGATGGAACCAGGAAAAGGATGCCGAAATTGTGCTCAAGGAATTTTTGCATGGTGATTCCCCAGCAGAAATTACCAAAGAATTCAGAATGCTTCAGGACCTGAATTATAACTGTAACAAGAACACCCTGTCCTTTATCCTCAGCCCAACGATAGAGGACGGCAGGAAATTGGATAAAGACAAGCTGCAGACCATTACCAAACGGTTCATTCACGAAATGAAACTCGGCGAGCGTCAGGCCATCGCTTTTGTGCATAGGGACAAAGAGCATAAGCACATCCATTTATATGTCAACCGGATTGATTTTAGGGGAGTGGCCTACAATGATAGTTTTATAGGTAAACGGAGTCAGTTGGCAGCAGAAAAAGTGGCAGAACATATGGGATTGACCACCGTTAAACAAGTACAGTTTGAAAAAGAATTCAATCTGAAGGAATTGCGAACAGAGATCAAGCGCAGACATGACTTGACCATGAAACATTTAAAACCGAAATCATTTGATGCCTATATCAAGGCCATGGAGACCAATGGCGTCAAGGTCATCCCAACCATAAATAAACAAAACAATCTACAAGGGTTCCGCTTTGAATTTGATGGACATAATCTAAAGGGCAGTGAAGTGCACCGCAATATGTCCATTGGAAATATTGGTAAACAAATGGGTAGTCTTGAAGGCATCAAGAGTTTAAAAAACAGTACCGTTGGGGTAACGTTGGCAGGAAATACAGTAGGCTTGGCACCAAAATTAGCTTTAAAACTGACTAAGTTCATTATCAAAAAAACAATTCAACATGGACTCTCTTATTAAATAAAACGATCATGACAAAACTTGAAGAATTTACCGCGCTTTTGGTCAATGAGACCACCGATTTTAAAAACACTTTGGAAAAGTTGGAGGAACTAACTGAGCAGTTAAGGGAGGTAAAAGTCAAGATGGATCTAACGGAATATAAAACGCTTATCCAGTCCCATCAAGAGCAAGTGATCTCCAACATTAAAGCGATGGAGCGTTTTAGAAATCATTTTGACACTACAATAAAGCAGGCCAAAATTTATCCGAATTGGGCGGTGATAGTGTTTATTGTGAGTTTGGTAATGGGATTGGGAGCTGTGATTTTTATACTAATGGGTTATTTTAGATGATGGATTTGTTTTTAGAAGTAGAACTTGAGGTTTTGGTTTTTTTATCTGGATTTTTTGCCACAATACTTTGTTAGCCACTGGCTTTTCTCTTACTAAAATTCAAGTTCTATTCCGAATTCACTCGCCTTATAAGATAGAGTTTTTATTCGTTCGAGATACTTTTCTTCAATTCCCATTTTATTTATTCCGTTTACCGCATTGTAGAACATTTTTCCTATTGCCATATAATAGTTTTCATCCCAATATCCAAAATCTTCAATAATTTCTAAACAACAACTTACATAATGTAATTCCAATTCGATATTTAATTCTGTAATATTCATTTTGCGAACTGTGCGAATTATTTTTCGTGCCTCAATTTCACGTAAATTCATATTCCTTCCATTTGGATAAATATATTTTTCAATTTCTTTTTTATATTTTTCTGTAAGCTTTTCAATATCGCCTGTTGTGAATATATCTAAGTAGTTTTTAGCATCAGGAATATTTTTATAGATCTCCAAAATCAGCTTTATGATCTCAGTTTTGTCCATTTGGGTTAATTCCTTTTTTAATTCTCTAAGAGACATATTTAGCTTGGTTTTTTTTGCTTGTTGCTAACGTTTTTGTGTATCTTGATTAGTGGCGTGTTTCAGCTACTAATTTAGTAAATACAAACCAAATAGAAAATCCGCAAGGATTTTCGTAAGCAAGCTCAAACTAGCCATTAATTATACACGTTGTGCCGTCGTACTTTATCTAATCATTATTTGTCACTATACTTTTACCAGTCTTTTTATTACCATAAATATCAATGTTCTCTGAGTTTGAATATTTTTTCCATTCCCTTAATAGCTTATTAAACTCATCGTTTTCGCACACCTCAAATCTTTTAAGTGCATAATACATTCCTGTTATTGAAACATCAGAAAATCTTGAGCGATGTCTTTTCTGGCAATTCGGACACCAGATCATTGGTGGCTGAATATTCAAATCCGTACGAATTTGTTTTAATTTTTCGTTCAAATTATTTACTATAATAAAATGTTGTTCTATTGACAGTTTTGAATTCCAACTAATTTTAAGAATGTCCTTTAGTTCAGGAAACCAAGTTGTATGTGCTTGTCCTGCTGGCATAGTTATTCAATTTCGGTTTTACTTTTTATATCTTTCATTTCTTTGTGTGTCACTCCATATGGAAGTCCGCCGCTTGTATATCCAATAATCATTGCAAAAAACTCATCACTTTCATAACCGCATAAAGTGTTTAATTCATCCTCTTGTTTTTTCTTTGCTGAAAGTCTTTGCTGTTTATTTGATTCCACCGACTTTTGCAACTGATGTTCATACTCTTCCGAAATTTCAATTCCAAGCATTCTTAACTCCTTAATAGCACATAATTTGTCAACGGAATATTTTTTTGAATATCCCTTAACAACATTGTTTCCTGAATAAGTTTTTATCCAATTCTTTGCTGAACGAAGCCTGCATTCTTTTTTAAGAGTCTTTTTCATTTAATCTTATCAAAAGGTTCCTTCGGCAAAGCTATTAAATTCTTAATATATCGTTCATTGTCATATGGTTTCCCAAATTTCATAACATCAAATAATTCAACAGCTAAACATTGCCCAATCATTTGTCTGGTTTGAAAATCATCAAATCCTTGTTTTCGCAATCTATCAAATGTTATTTTAGTTTCAGGAGGGTCACTGTTTGTGAGTTGATTCTTTATTATTTCAAAAATCTGTTCTCTCAATTTATCATTTGTTTCCATAGATGCAGGAGGTTTCTTCAGTATGCAGCACAACGTTTTTGTATATGAGCTGTGGCGTGTTTCGGCACAGACCTTTCCAAATATAAAACTATCTTTGGGAAATTCCGCAGGTATTTCCAAGTAGGCGAGGACAAGCCATTGCTTATACATATTGTGTGTGCCCAGTATGGGCATCTTTACCTTACTGCAAAGTAAGATATTAATTTAGAGGGTGCAAGTCCCTTATGCGCTGGAGTAACTTCTGGAAGCATTAGTAAGTCGCAAGGGCGGTAACCGTGAGGTTATGTCTGAAGAAATGCGGAGCATTCACGAATACCTTAAATAACAATAAAAAGGAATGAGTAAAGCGAGACTACAAAACTCGGTACTGACGAACAGGAACCGTATACAGAGGCATATTTACCTGGGTAAGCAAGCACATCATTGTAACGCCCAACGATTATCAAAAGGGTAAATATGTAGATACGGCAGGGATTGAGTGAAAGAAGATGTTCTTACCTGGGGAGGTCTCCATAGCCACGTGTTGGCATAATGGAGAAGTCAGCAGAGGTCATAGTACTTATAGGAAACGAGCTGTGAAAACAAACCACAGAAGTCTCACAGATAAGGAAGGACTGAACATTAGATTATGTTGGAATTTGATTGGGAAGCCTAGCTAGCCCCATCTTAGACCAACAGGAGTATTTACATTTTACTGACCCTATGATTGAAAAGGTATTAGAAGCAAAGAATCTTTATAAGGCGCAACGTAAAGTTGAGCGCAATAAGGGAGGGTGCGGAGTAGATGGTATGAAGACAACGGAATTAGCTGCTTACATAGCAGAACACCTTGACGACCTACTATCTTCTATACGCACACACCGCTATGTACCAGACCCGATTTTAGGGGTTTCCATTCCAAAAGGTATGGGTAAGACCAGACTTTTAGGGATTCCAACAGTAGTGGATCGATGGCTACAACAATCGGTGAACCAACAGTTGATGGTTGAGTTCGAATATGAATTTGAACCGCTCAGCTATGGTTTCCGCCCCAATAAGAACCTGCACAAAGCAGTACTACAAGCCCAGCAGTATATCAATACTGGATATCAGGACATTGTAGATATTGATTTACAAGGGTTCTTCGACGAGGTAGACCATATGCGATTACTGCAACTTATTTACAACAAGGTAAAATGCCCAACTACCTTGCGTCTAATCCGAAAATGGCTACGAGCGCCCATACGTATCAATGGACGGCTCGAGAAACGCCGAAAGGGAATACCGCAGGGAAGCCCTTTGAGTCCATTACTATCTAATATTTTGTTAGATGTACTGGATAAGCATATGGAGTCGAAAGGACTGCTCTATGTTCGCTATGCGGATGATTTTAGTGTTTACACTAGGAGCAAGAGCGAGGCAAAAAGGATAGGTAATGAGCTGTATATCTTTTTAAGGGATGCACTCAGGCTGCCTATTAACAAAGCCAAGAGCGGAATTCGCAGACCTGTACATTTCGAACTGCTTGGACACGGTTTTGTACCTGTCTACAAAAAGGGAACAAAAGGGCAGTATCAATTAGTTGTATCACAAAAGAGTTGGGGCAAGTTTAAACGTACGTTAAAGCGTATTACCCAGAAGACCAAACCTATATCGCTGTTAGAACGGCTTGGACGGCTCAATGAAGTCTGTCGGGGATGGATTAACAACTATCGGCTGACCCAGAGTTATGCTAAACTTAAAAAGCTAGATGCTTGGTTAAGAAACCGATTGCGATATTGTATTTGGCACGATTGGAAAAAGCTGGAACGTAAACGTAAAAACCTTATTAGATTGGGGATAGAGCAAGGGCAAGCGTATGCTTGGAGTAGAACCCGAATGGGAGGATGGGCAACAGCCCAAAGCCCTATTTTAAAAACTACCGTAACCATCTCCAGACTCAAACGAAAAGGCTATAAACCGCTAGGAGATTACATCGATAGAGCGCAAACTTTAATCTGGTGAACCGCCGTACCTGCTCGCCGGCAGGCGGGTACGAGACCTGTATCCCGAAAGCTTTCGGGAGTGGTGTGAGAGGCGCAGTGGCGACCGTTAGGTCGTCACCCGTCTACTCGATTACCCACTTTTATTTTTCATTCAGTTTCTTTTTATACAAATAGTCAGCAATTTTGAAGATTGCATAATTCTTATCTCGGGCAACTTCGTTGAAGAATTGTCCATTTGTTATTTCATCAATTTGTTGTCCAAAGAGAATTGAGTTTGTGCGGAACTTCAATCCTTCAAAGTCCACTACCCAAGGTGTATAAAGATAGTTAGGCTTGTCATCCGAATTTTCAATTATTAATTTTTTACCGTTTTGAAATACAATGATGATTCTTCTCCAATCCGTTGTTGTACTCCAATTTCCATAAGATTGCCAAAAAGCATTATTGATTTCTTCATCACTCAAAGTGAATAACAAGTCTGCGACTGACTTGTAAAAATCGAAATCTGTTTTTTCTCCTGGAAATGTGTACAAGTTCTCATAGTCAAAGCGGTCTATGCCTGATTTATTTATGCGTTGCTCTTCTTTATCAATGAACTTTTTAAATTCATTAATGTCATTTTCTGTAATGCTCAAATCAGTCAAGGAAACATTTGAGAATCGTGATTTGTCTATTACATTAATAATCCGTTCTATTTTGGTTACTTCGATTTCATTGTCTGCACGGGAAAGATATTTTGAAGATTTTGTTTTTTTATCAACTACATATTTATCTCCCTTTTTAATGTAAGTCCTTAATGAATTGTCAGAATGGAAACAACCTTGACTGCCATTTTCAAAATGTAACTCCTTAACTACGAGATTAGAAAAAAGACTTTCAGGCAAACTATATTCATTAACTGATTTTTCTTTTGGGTCTAAGGTGTATAGCTTTTTTAAGCTTCGGTCTGCCAATACAATTTTACTCGCAAATAAGGAAGCATTAGCAATTGAGAAGTCTACAGTCATAAAACGATACCATTGCTTTTTTTTCTTGTCAAAGCGTAGAATATCTTTATTCTCAAATCCATATTCTTCACCTTCAAAGCTTAATTTTAAGTAGGGTTCTTGAATAGGAACTTCATCCGTAAATAACTGAGAAACTATAAAGTCATCGGGATTAATCTTGTAAATGTTTTCAAATGTCAACACGAAAAGTTTGTTGTTTCTAACTCCAATTGCTCTGGGGTTGTTTTCAAGAGACTCCTCTGACTGCCAAGTTTGAGAAAAATCATTGTCATAATGGCTTATGCTCAAATCTTGATTAATTGTGTAAAGGTTATTGATTTCAGAAACCTCAAAATCAATTATTTCGGGCAAATAAGTCCAATCAATAGAATCGGATTTAGTCATAAACACTCTTCCTTGCTGATTGATGATGTAGTAGTTTCCAAAAATTCTTATTTTTCGAATGTCAGGTCGCTCTTCTTTCGAAAGCCTTTCATATTTTCCTTGACTTAAAGGTGTCGGTAGTTTTTCCCAACTTTGGCAGTTATTAGTTGTTTTGTAGAGTACGTTCCAAAAAGAGCCAAACAACCCTGTTTGTTCATCTTTTGCAAAATGAATAGTTGAAAATCTTAGTGCATTTTCATTTCCTGCCTTATCAAAGGCTTTCCAAGTTTTTCCTTTATCCTCTGTGTAATAAATGAGTTGCGAATTACCACTCATCCAAGCTTTTCCGTTGTTATTTATGTATGCAGCATCAATCCAACTACTTTTTCCGAATATTACTTTTTCCCAAGTCTTTCCGTGATTCCCCGACCAAAAAACAAAGTCTTGTTTTCCGCCTTCTTGAATAAATCCTGAAATCATCAGAGTATCTTCAGAGAAAAAGTTTAACCTCTCAAATGTCTTTCCTGAACTTAAATTATAAGGGTCTAATGAACCATATGGTCCCATATTCCATAATTCACCGATTTGTTTGGTGAAATAAACATTTCCTGCTTTTGTCGCTACCCAAATTTCTTCAGATGGTGAAATTCCAAGTTCTGATACACCGCCCGAAATTGATAATCTTGACAAATACTCCTTTTGACCAAAAACTGTCAATGGAAGAAGTATGATTGTCAATATGTGCAGTATCTTTTTCATAATTGTGGGTAACGTGTTTGTGTATGGCTCGTTGCGGAAAATCAGCTATGATTTTCCGCCGTAACCGAAAGATAGCAAATTGCAATGAATTCCGATTAGGAATTCAGCCGCAATGAGCTATACACGGTGTTGCCATTTCGTTGTTTTATTTTCTCATTTTTAAAAGTCCAATTATAATTAATGGAATACTAAATGGAATCATATACGCTAATAGTTTTTTGTCAGGAATATAAAGCCATAATAGAATAGTGGATATCGTAAAAATTATTATTTCTCCATAAATACTTTTCAGCTCGTATTTTTTGATAAGGACACCAAATGTTACAGGAATAATTGTACCTAAAGAAATTCCTGAAATCATAATTCCAGAAATACATAATCCAGTTTTTACTCCATTTGTAAAACTCACAATTATAAACAATGGAATAACCCAAAGAAACCAAAAGTTAGTTTTTAGAACTGACTTTAGTTTATTCCGATTAATTTCCACTTTATTCATAGTTTTTCAATTCAGATTCCGATTCCGCAAACAAGCTAAAAGGTTCGATGAGATTTTCAGTCTGCATTTGAGTGAGCAATTCCTATTTAATAAAGGTTTTTGCCAGAATCCTTCTTTTCTTTTTCAAAGGTTTTTTTCAACTTATCCAATTCCGTTTTCTTTTCAGATTCAGTCATTTTTATGTTCCCTCTAATTTTGTTTTTTAAAGAGTTATATTTTTCTTTTAGAGATTCCAAATGGTCATTTTGACCGAAAGAATGTAATTTTAATTCTTCCATAATTTCCGTTTTTGAGTTCGTTCCGCAATGAATGGCAACGTGTGTGTATATGAGCTGTGGCGTGTCACGGCACAGACTTTTCCTGATTAAAACTGGCTTTGGAAAATCCTGCGGATTTTCCAAGTGAGAACAGACCAAGCCATAGCTTATATACGGTGTTGGCAATAGTTATTTTATTTTATTACGTTTTATTTTTTGTTCAATAAATTCTTTTTCATAGTCTTCAACTTTTAAATTTTTCAGATAATCTATATTCTTTTTTGATGCTCCTGAAAATATAGTTCCTGTCGTTGTAAAACTTAAAATACTGTCTAATTCAATTTTAGTTGAGTTATTTTCAAGTTCAGATATTAATAAAGAAATTCTCACGTGACTTCTTTTATTCGGAAACTCAAGATTCGTATGATATTTTGTTTTAGTTATTGGATTTACTCTAATTAATTTTAAAATACTGTCTTTTGGAATTTCAGCGTTTATTGTATAATCAGATTTTAAATTCAGTTCTCCAAATTCTTTTTGTAACGAAGTTGCGATAAATGCAAAAGAACAAATTCCAATTATTATAGGTTTTGGTAAAAATCTCAATTTTTCAATTCCGATTGAGTTTTGGATTCTATATCTGTAACCAAGAGGTAAAACGAACAAAGCAAATAAATCTGAATAATCCACAATTCTGTCAAATCCGATTCCGAAATTATGCAGATAATCAATAACAAATTGTGAAGAACTACTTTTCCAAAAAATGAATAAAATTCCAGTCAGAACGTAAATCAGTTTGATATTCTTTTTGAATAAAACACTAAAAAAATAGGTAAAAGCAAAAAGTCCAGCGAAATCAGATAGTTTTCCAGTCAGGAAATTGTGGAATTGTTCTTTTAAATACAAGTCATTTAGCAACAATAAAAATATTGATACTAAAAATAATTTTCTGTAAAGTAGTTTGTCGTTTTGCACTTCGTTTTAATTATTGCCAACGTTTATGTGTAAGAATAGTTGCGTGGGATAAACACCTAAAATAACAAAAATAAACCGAGCCTGTGGAAATTCCGCAGGAATTTCCAAGTAGGCGAGAACCAAGCAATTATTTTTACACGGTGTTAGGCAACGTTTTTTATTAATTTTTCAATATCGGATTCAGTTTTAATGTTTTTCCCAAGTTCCGTAAATCTATGTTTTAATGGTTCCCACGATACTAATTCCACAATTTCCTTTTCAATTAAAAAATTCAGATATCGAGTTCTAATTTCTTCTCTTGATTCATTTGTTGATTTAGCAACTTCACCTATCGAAAACCAAATATGTTCAATTGGTTCTGTGCAATTGTCCGAATGCAACCATAATTCCTTGAATAGTCTTTCCATAACTTCTAATCTCAATCGTCCAGTTTCGAGTTCGTCAATTAATTCATAAGTTTCATTCATAAAAGTTTGGTATTTCGTTTCAGAGATTCCAAATAACCACCTTTTTTTCGGCTTATTCATTATCCGATTGTAAAGTCGTTTTATCTTATAATCATTTTCAAAGTCAGGAAAACTGTCCAAAATCTGATGCTTTGAAATTTCTCCACTAAATAATTTCCGAGCCATATAAGCAGCGTATTGTCTGTCAGATTTCTTTTGGTTTTCGGTCATTTCTTAAATGTTGCCTAACGGTCAAGTATAAGAATAGTAGCGGATTTTTACGCACTTACTTTTCGATTAAACACAGACTTTTTTTTATATTTACTTACTTTCGTTTTAGCGATTAAACCGCTATTATTTTTATACATTGTTATGCACTGGGCTTTAGCACATATTTTCGCAATATGCTACCTGTCCATTAAATTTTTCTTCTATATGCTTTACTACTAATTCGCAAATTTCTTTGTAGTCATTATTTGTAATTGGTGCTTGTTCAGTTCTCCATCCTCCGTGAGAAAGGTCATTTATTAATGTAAATGATTTAGTTTCATTCGGAATGTTAGTTTTAATATATTCGGATATACTTTCTTTGTGTATTTCAATTTTATCAAACTTTGTCAAAGTCTCAATAATATGGCGAATTGAATTAGCAGTCGTATGTGTTGGAATCTCTCCCTTTCTTGCAATTTTATATATATCAAAAAGATGAGTAATGTATGGTACTGTCAAATTATTATTAAAATCTGTAAGTTCTCCGTTTGATAAAAGTAACTTCTTATCTACAATGTTATTTGAGCTCAATATTCTCATAAAGTCGTTATTATGAGTAAAAATCATAAATCGTTCTCGCTCAACTTTATCAAGTATTTTTTTAATATCTCGAATAACACCACAAACTGTATAGACGTGAGAAAAATCCATACTCGATATTGGGTCATCTATTATAAAGAATAGTTTTTTATAATCATCTTCACTTTCTACTTTTAAGTGTGTATCACCAATGTAATATGCAAAAGCAACAATATTTTTTTCTCCAGCACTCAAAATGTCTTTTGCCTGCTTTTTTTCCAAAATATTCGCATTGAATGTTAGTCTAAAACTTTCTTCATCTAATGTGTATTTATCTGCAAAGAAGTAATTCAATACGGTCTTAATAGTAGAGGCGACTTTCTTTTTTCTACTGATTTTTTCTTGTTCCTTTTTTTTAGCTATTTCGGTTTTAAGGTTTGTGAAATCTTTTCTTAATTTTTCTAAACTCTTAATATTAGTTTTATGTTCAAGTAATAAATCATCCAACGTCCTTTTGCACAATAGCTTTCTTATAGATAAATTCTCATCACTTATACTATTTTTCTTTTTGTTTATTATCCTTATCTCTTTGTTGTTAGATTCGATTTCTCCATTTAGAATAGTCTCATACTTTTCAATAGATTCTAAAATATCTTCGTCTATAATAATTGACTGACTTATATCTATTAATTTAGAATCAATTTTGTCAATTATATTTTGAATTTCGGACGAAAGGTTTGTGATAGATAAATTCGATAATTCTATGTCAGCACTTGAAGGTATGTATTTGTCCTTGTATGTGTTAAATGAATTGATTTTTTTCACATTACTTGTGTTAATTGCATCAATTTCATCTTTAGAACTCTCTAATGATTTTTTATAACCCTTAAAAAGTTTGATTGTTGTTGATTCAACATCGTTCAGATATTTGTTATAATTGTCAATTAGATTTAGAGCATCATTTTCCAGATTTTGTTCGCAAAAAGGGCAATCATTACTTTCCTTTTCTATTAAACTTATACCTGTTTCAATAAATGTTTGTTTGGATTTGATTTTTTCTTTGAAATCTTCTGCAAGTGTACTTAAAGAATATTCTTTTTCGCAAGATTCTTTTATTGCATTTAGCATTTCTAAATCAATTTCGATGTTGTTTACTTCTTCAATATCTTGAAGGTTTTCGGGAACAGATTTTATTTTATTGTAATCTTCAATTAATTCATCATATGATTTTTCAATTTGATAACTTTCCTTATCTACCGACTTAACAATTTTCTGAAAGTCTAATTCTTTATACTCGTTAAGACGTTTGATATTTTGAATGTCATCTATTTTATCTGAAATATATGTGTCTATTTCATTTTCAATTTGTGTAGCGAGGTCTTTCCCTTCTTTTTCAATTTTCCCTAATTTTTCTTCATCATCTGAAAGGTCAATATTTACCTTACCTAAAATAAATCCATCAATTTCGTCATCTTTATCGTAGTCTAAACTTCGCAAATTGTCCTCAACGTAATCTTCATTAAATACGTGGAACAAGTAATTTGTTTCGGGAATGGTAGGCGCGTTTTGTTTGTTCAGGGATATTCCAAACTGTTCGCTAATGTTACCTTGTTTATCCGTTATCTTAAAATTAAAATTCCCTGAATTTTCACCTAATGTTATTAGTTTGTCAGTTGGACTACTACCTTCTTCATCAAGTTCTAATTCTTCAGAATTTTCCGTTAACCTGAACATTCTACTGATAAAAGTTTTACCACTCCCATTATTTGCAAAAACTCCAAACTTTAAAGAGCTTGAACTAATTACCTTATTCAAGCTTTTAATTGGCGCAATATTTTGGCAATTAATTTCAGTTTTTATCTTTTGTTCTGGCATTGGTAGTTGGTTTTTTCAGCCTTGTGCATAACGTTTCGTGTATGAAACGTAGCGTTTAAAAATACGATTATTTTCGGATTGGCACTTAGCCAAATCTTTGATTTGGGACCACATTTTCAATATTACAGCCAAATCAAAGATTTGGCGGACTTGGCAAACACGTACAAACCTTTCGGAAAGCACTGATTAGCTATGTTTTATACACATTGTTGTGTACAGGCTTTTCATTATCCGTCCGAGTGATTTTCTACGAGAATGTTCCATCTTGATTGGTTTAATTTTTTATCCGCAACGATTCCGCTCGAGTAAAGTCTGCTGTGAATGTTCCGTTTAGATTGGTTTTATTATTTATTCGCAACGATTCCGATCTGATTGGTTTGTTTTTTTATCCGCAACGATTCCGTCCGAGTAAAGTCCGTTGGGAATGTTTCGATCTAATTGGTTTTATTTTTATCTGTTATGATTCCGTTCGAGTAGATTCCGTTGGGAAAGTAGCTCGGCAAACCAGTTTTATTTTTGCCTTAAAAAACCAAAAAAATTTTTTGAAAAACCTGGTGGTGATTTCTGCGATATTCAGCTTGTACACAACGTTTCGTGTATGAGCAGTGGCGTGGGACGTCACGGACAATTCCAAACAGGCACTTGCCAGAGGAAAATCCGCAGGATTTTCCAAGTAGGCGAGAACAAGCCATTGCTTATACACATTGTTGTGTGTTCGTTTTTTTTTTATATCATTGACCAAGCTCTTTTCATGAATGTCAATTCAGCGTTTTTAATAAATTCGGTCAAATCGGTTTTTTTATTCGCAAATTCATTTTTTAATTCCAAAAGGAATACTTGGGGATATATAAGTTCAGGCATATTTACAAACATTCTGAACTTTTTAATTTTTGGTGAATTGTTTAAAAAAGTCAATTCTTCCAAGTCCCAAATTTTAAAATATTTTTCGCTTATCAAATCTGGATATAAAATTCCATTTTCGAAAATCGAGCGAAATTTATTGTCAGTTAGGTTTATTTTAACAACTCTGTTTCCAAAACTAATTTCATTTGCATTTGTAATGAAATTACCATTGTTGTCCAAAGACTCATATTCATTTAAGATTTTAATTTTTCCAATAAATCTTTCATGATTTTGTTTTTTATACTCATTTTTAAAAAACTCCTGCGCCCAAAAATCCTCTTGTTCTCCTTGATTTTTGAAGGGTGGTTTTAATTCCGTTTTCTGTTCAGTAATTGCTTTTTGGGTCTTTGTTTTTGAGGAACAGCCAACAGATAAAATCAGAATTAATATTAAAGTCAATTTTTTCATAGGGTTTTTCTCAAATGACACACAACGGTCTCGTGTATGAGCAGTAGCGGATTTTAACTCGTTCATCTGCCAGATAGCACCGACCTTTGGTTTATAGTTTTATGTTTCAAATTAGCATTTACCCCGCTATTGCTTATACACAATGTGTGTGCCCAGTATGGGCATCTTTACCTTACTGCAAAGTAAGGTATTAATTTAGAGGGTGCAAGTCCCTTATGCGCTGGAGTAACGTCTGGAAGCATTAGTAAGTCGCAAGGGTGTTGACCGTGAGGTCATATCTGAAGAAAGCGAGACTACAAAACTCGGTACTGACGAACAGGAACCGTATACAGAGGCATTTATGCAAGGGTAAGCAACCACATCATTGTAACGCCCTAAGATTACAAAAGTGCATGGGTGTAGATACGGCAGGGATCGAGGGAAAGAAGATGCCATTACCTGGGGAGGTCTCTTAGATCACGGGTTGATCATAAAGAGAAGTCAGCAGACGTCATAGTACTTGTGGCAACGAGCTATCACCAAAAAGGTAGAGGTCTCACAAGCAAGGAAGGACAGAACGTAAAGAGGTTCTTAATCTTTGAAGGAATGGTGCGAGCCATAGCCCCAGAGAACAAGGACAGGTTACAAAAAAGTACAACAAACAAAAAAAATGATTGGACGAGTAGTACATCCCTACAATCTTCAAAAAGCGTTGGAACACGTCATTGCCAATAAAGGCAGTGCGGGAATCGATGGTATAAAAACTATGCAGCTCAAGGAGGATTTTCCTTTCCTAAAGACACAATTGCTTCAGGAGATTACGACGGACCGCTACTTGCCACAACCGATTCTGGGGATTGAGATCCCCAAGGACAACGGGAGAACCCGGTTGTTGGGCGTTCCCACCACCACTGACAGAGTGATGCAACAAGCCGTATCGCAAGTGTTGTCGCCGCTATTTGAACCCGAATTCAATGCAAGCAGTTTTGGATTCCGTCCCAATAAGAACGCCCGACAAGCTGTCGGACAATCACGGGACTACATCCATCAGGGACTGAACCACATCGTGGATATTGACCTGAAAAACTTCTTTGACGAAGTTGACCACTGCCTGCTCCTGAATCTGCTGTTCAAAAAAGTGAAGTGCAAGACTGTGATGCGACTCATTCGTAAATGGCTGCGTGCACCGATACAGATCAACGGTAAAATGCAAAAGCGTAGAAAGGGAGTTCCGCAAGGATCTCCCTTAAGTCCTTTACTGTCAAATATCCTGCTCCACGAGTTGGACAGGGAAATGACAACAAGGGATCTCAAATTTGTGAGATATGCCGATGATTTTAGTATCTATTGCAAATCAGACAGTCAGGCGAAAGCCACGTCTCAGGCTCTTGTTAAATTCTTAAGAACCAAGCTCAAGCTTACCATTAATAGGGAGAAAAGTGGGATTAGAAAACCCGTGGACTTCACTATTTTGGGATTTGGGTTTGTGCCTGTGTACAAGAAAGGAACCAAGAACCAATATCAGTTGGTAGTGGCAGAAAAGGCATGGAAGAAACTAAAGGGAAAGCTCAAAAGCATTACCCAAAAAACCACTGGAGTCAAGCTGGAACATCGCATTGCCAAGCTAAAGGAGATCCAACGAGGATGGCTGAACTATTTTCGGGGAACACGTATAGCAGGCAAATTGCGCGATATTGATGGCTGGCTCAGAAATCGAATACGCTACTGCATCTGGCACGATTGGAAGAAACCCGAACGGAAGAGGAAAAACCTCATACGACTGGGCATTGACCAAGACCATGCCTATGCATGGAGCAGAACTCGAAAAGGTGGTTGGGCAACCGCACAGAGTCCTATTTTAGGGACGACCATTACTTTAAAACGCTTAAAAATGAGAGGGTATCAATCATTGACCGATGTTTACTTAGAACTCAACCCATCTTTTTGCGAACCGCCGTATACGAGACCCGTACGTACGGTGGTGTGAGAGGCGCAGTGGCGACCGGTAGGTCGTCACCCGTCTACTCGATTACCTGCTGGCTTTTTTCATTTTTTCTTTCAGTTCGTCAATCGTATATGGTAATTTTCGTTTATGAATCATTGCGTGGCAGTTAGGACAAACAGGTCTTAAATCCTTAACTGGGTCGATTTTATATTCTTTTCCAATGTCAGCGACTTGTCTTAAATGGTGAACGTGAATAAAGTCTTTACCTAATTCACCGTATTCATTTTCAAAGTTAAATTGGCAAACTGAACAAGAAAGTCCGTAATGGTCAATACAAGTTTTTCTTGCAAATGGATTTCGTTCATATTTTGTTACTAAAACTTGATTTGGCGTTCCTTCTGTGTAAACTTTCTGTTCGTCCTTTTCGGTTTCCTTGAATGGGTTGTGTCTGATTTCTTGGGTTGTCAGAAAGTCAAACCATACAGCTTCTAATTCGTCCGTATATTCTTGGTTAATTTCAATTCCCGAAGATTGTGGTGTCCAATTTACTTTGGCTAAATTTCCTTGATTTAAAATGTCAAGACTTAAAAGTGGTTCTTTTTCAGGGTTTAATATAACTTCAAAGTCAATCATTACACGATTAACTAATTTGTCTTCTCCGCTCCAATGTTTTGATAAAAATGGTGGTGTTGCCACAAAACCGGCAGCCATAATTCCTTTTGGTTCTTCTCCAAGTCGCATTAGGAAAGCTCTGTCTCCTGGTTGTATTTTTTTATGACTTATTACACTCCATTTTTCTGTCGCTCGACCTGTTTGTTCGATTTGGTCAATGCTCTGTTCAAGAGTTGTCCAATTCCATTTTTTCGGGTTCCACGCAAATAGGAATGTTTTCATATTGTTGTCGTTTCTTTAGCTTGCAGGTAACGGTTTTGTGTATGATTAGTGGCGTGTTTTAAGCACGGAATTTAGCAAATAAAAACCGAATAGAAAATCCGCGAGGATTTTCGTAAGCAAGCCAGAACCAGCCATTAATTATACACGGTGTGTGTGCCCAGTATGGGCATCTTTACCTTACTGCAAAGTAAGGTATTAATTTAGAGGGTGCAAGTCCCTTATGCGCTGGAGTAACGTCTGGAAGCATTAGTAAGTCGCAAGGGTGTTGACCGTGA
>Ga0208015_1000496_pt1 | contig 20432 bp, 16 predicted proteins | sample 26BtaG_FD_184101 | JGI IMG/M metagenome (GOLD analysis project Ga0208015, IMG submission 184101) | Marine viral communities from Cariaco Basin, Caribbean Sea - 26B_WHOI_OMZ_CsCl (SPAdes) (version 2) | ecosystem: Environmental > Aquatic > Marine > Oceanic | place: Caribbean Sea: Cariaco Basin...
GTATTGAAAGACGACGCCCGCCGCTTGATCCCATGCACCTCATAGCCTTTGGCCAGAAGAAACTCTGCAAGGTAGGAACCATCCTGGCCGGTCACACCGGTGATGAGGGCTTTTTTCATGTCGTAACCTATCAAAAAGAAATGCGCGCCATTTTACCCGTGCTTAAGACAGGTCGCGCGCGAAGAGAAGGGGAAGTTCAAGCCGTCACCGGCTGTCCTGTTCCAGGATTGGCGGGCTATCTGCGTCCGGCGCATAACCCAGTCTGAGACAAAGGCGTCTGTATGCCGGCGCGTCGGCCAGCATGTTCCGCACCCCATCAGGGATGTCGCGACGCGGGCGCAAACTGATAACAGAGCCAGAGCGGCCACTATCTCCGGAGAGAGAGCGTGCGGGAAAAAGCGCCTGGAAATCTGGATTATATGCCAGCTGTAGAATTGAGCAGACTCGTTGCATGCTACTTTCTGGAGCTGTCACGAAATCTTCGTAACGCAAAACGTCTAGCTCCGCATAGTGATCCAGAAACATGTTATAGCGACCAGCATATTCCTCGATGGTCGCAGGTTCAAATCTTACCCAATTCTGCCGCACCAAGCTCAAGAAAGAATCAAGCGGATGCCGCACCCATAGCAAACTGAGCAACGGATAATGCGGCGTGAGTATGTCGCGTAACGAGGGTCGATCAAAACGCATATCCCCAAAGCAAAAATGACTATGGCTATGATCTCGTAGAACCAGATCTCGTCCTTCAAGGCGGCTGTCGCGTGCCAAAACGTCGAGCCCAGCCAAGAAGATGCGCACCAGCCCGGCATCGTCCAATGGTCGGCTGCTCATCGCAGCCAACCCTGCCAAGTCCATTGGTGCAAAAGCACGCAAGCGGGTCATTGTGCTAAGGGGGTCAACCTCACTGAGCAAGCGGACGCAAGGCATTACAGCAATGCATTTTCCCAACAATGTGCCACCCGTGCAGGCAAAATGATGCACCGTTCGAAGCACAGGCTGCATACTAGATGTAGGATCGTATTGTTTGGCCAGTTGCCTTGCCCGCACGCTCAGAGGCGCGCTTTCGGACACCTTCGTCAAATCCGCCGCCAGAAGACGTTCCAAACGGGCACGTAGTGTCTGCTCGTCTCCACCACTCATCCGTTTTCCGGGTCCGAAGCTCGTGTTTGCAGCGTCTTCTCAGCAGTTTCCACGTGTTTCACAAGCTGCCCAAGAAGCTCTTCAAGATCCTCCTTTTCCTGCAGCAATGCTCCATAGCGTTGCTGCAGCTCAGCTAGATCCGCTTCACATAAATCCAATGCTTGACGGTTCGCCTGCACTTCTTTTGCTCGAGTTCGTTCAGGTGCATTGCGCCAACCAATCAGATATGGCCGCGCCGGATCTTCTGCAGCAGCTTCCTCCCAAACCGCATAGCCCAAAGTTTCCAGCTCCCTGCGCAGCTGTGCTGAAGTGCTCCCGCCCTTATAAAGCTGTTTCCGCCCTTCCTGCAGGCGAACGAATTGAAATCGTTCCAAACATCCTGCTTCCGACAGCGCGGACAAGATATCGCCCCCCTGCCCGGGCACCTCGATGACCAAGAGCCCTTTCCCCTTAATCACAGACGTCGAATCTTGAACCCATTGCGCCACAGCGAGGGTCTCGACACAGAGTTCACCACGTTTTTGCAGACCCGGAAAAAGCTCAAACAACGCCTCTTCCGGCTCAAGAAAACCGTTGAGCGCTTTGTGATTATATCGATGCAGCACAACAGCGGCGCCGCTTGGCGAAATGGGGCCGGACGCCACCTGAATAGATTTGAGAGATGTCGCCTGCTGGCGCAAACCCGGCATATCTTGGGGATCAACAGACCCAAGAACCACCGTCTTCATCCCGGATCTAGCATATTTCGATGCTGCTGAAACCGCTCCAGCCCCAAGATGAACAACGTAATCCAGTGGCACAGAAAGAGATATTGCAACCATGCTTTATCGGTTTCCTCGCAAGATACGGCGAGCAAAGCGCAGGGGCGCCATCAAACGGAAAGATCGCGAATTGTAGAGCTTGTGAACTTCTGCACGTAGCCCATGGTTTTCCTGCTCCCAAATCTCTGCCAAGTGCTCTGCCGTGGCACGATTTTCTTTCTCTTGCTTTAAGTTTTCCTCACAGTCGCGCAGTGCTTTTGCCAGCAGCGGTTGTTTGTCCGCCAGCTTCTGGCGCTCCATGTGCACCTGTTCCAACTGGGCTTCGAGTTGCAGCTTGCCTCGATAAAGTGCGTCCATCTGCTCATACATGCTGTGCTGCTGCGCCCGCAGAAGGGTACGTTCCTCTGCATCATGCTGACCGTCAAGAAACAGCTGCAGAGCCATATCTGGATCCGCTGCAGCAAAAGGTAGCACCGCAGCGGAGAACTCACCCGCAAGCACAGCCAGATCTGCATCAAACTGTAATCTGTCGCGCGACAAAGATTGGCAAACTGCATCAGGCGCCGACGGAATGGCCCCACGCAAACGATTCAGCGTCTCGTCATCCGCATCAATGTTGAAATGCTTCAAAAAGCTTTCCGGCTCCTGTCGCAGCATCGCAACGTCAACAAGCACCACACGATCGCGGGCTGTACGCCAGCAGGCGAGCGCCGCCGCGATATCCGCCCGAATGTCTTCCAGAGCGGATCTTAACTCTGTCCCATTGCAAATGGCTTGACACAAGGCCACGGCAGGAGCCTCCAGAACACACAAAAAGACGGTATTACCTTGATGTACAACTGGACGTGTCTGACATAAGCGCACATCGTAGCTGATCCCTAAAATGTCCCGCAGGACCTCAGCCAGATCGGCCTGATTTGCCCAAACGGCAACCCCGTTATCAGCGTCCGTCCAAGCCGCGGGTTGGGTGTTTTTATCTGCCATGACGCTCCTTAATCGCCAGACTCTGCCCCCGGCCTTCTCAAACTGCCTCTGCAGGTTTCCCCTACAGTCTTTCACAGTCTTTTACGTGTCACCATGGCTGAATGGCAAGACGGGAGACCGAAGTCCACGCTCCACGTCGTTCTTTTGACGGGACATCCCACTGCCCGCTCGCTATAGCAGCAGAGCGAGGTTTTTCAGGCAAGCAACACATAATGATACGAGTCTTTCGAACAGGCAGGCATGCACATCGCACGCCTCTCAGCTACAACGCCCTGGCTCCTCTCTTCGAAGGACACATTAAGGAGGTCCAGGCCCCATCTGAGGCCGACCTCTATGTCTTTGCCCACATTCTTGACATTGAAGATGCTCCCAAAGCGCTGATTGAAGATTGGCGCCAACGCCAACGCCCTATTGTCCTTCTGTCTGAGGAGCCTTTTTGGGATACGCTCTGGGGAAAGCGCCCACTGGCGCGCCATCGATTGGCTGAAAGTCGCTGGGGCAAAGTACCTGTCCATCAGCTCACGCATCACAGCAGCCCGATCTTTCGCTTTGAACGTATTCCATATTATCTGCTGACCAACCATCGGTTCGCCAACGCTTATGCCGCGCGCTTCACACGCAACGCTCGCCTGTCTCCTGAGGACTGGCGCAAGGCCTTTTTGCGGCGCCGTAGCCACTTGGCTTTCCTTTTCGAGCGACGCCATGGAGAGCATCATTCCGTAAAGTGGCCTGAAGGAGACATTGCCGGCCTTTGCCATTGGCGTACTCAAATTGCCGAACGGTGCCAGCGTGGCGTGATTGAGCGGCTCGGGCGCAGTTGGCAAGCGAAAGTCCCTGCGCGCAGTCAACTTGACGATTGGCACTTGGATAAACTTGTTCAGCTGGACCAAAGGACCCGGATCCTGGGGGCTTTTGAAAACACTCATCAGCCCAACTACATAACTGAAAAGCTGTTTGACGCCTTTGCCTGTGGCGCATTGCCCGCTTATGTGGCCAGCCCTGGACATCGCGTTCATGAACTGAATCTACCAAAAAAGAGTTGGCTTAACTTATATACGCATTCCGCCAGTTCTGCCGCCGCAGTACTAGACCAGGTGGATTGGGCGGACCGCACCTGGCTAGACAGCACATGTACAGCCTATGCGACAGCACAGAACAGGTTGGCAGATCTGTTCTCACAGCCCCACAACTGGCTGCGAGAACGCCAAAGACTACAATCTGCTCTCTTGGAAGAATTTCATTCGGTGTTGGACCATGCAAAAACCTCAACCGACGACCCCAAAGCTCGCGCTTTAGTTGAGACCGCATCTCTGACCTGTTAGAGCCGCTATATTGCTGCCTGAGAAGATCTATTCACCATGAATGTATTTCCAACCATCACCGTGGTTTTGCCCTGCCTGTCTGACGATGCAAGCTTGGATCAAACGCTCCTCAGTCTTGCGAACCAGTCCGGTGCATTTCAATTGAACTGCCACGTTGTGATCCGCACGGGAGTGCACACCCAAAAGCTGCTCCGTCAGATCGATTGGTGGCAGTCACGCACACAAGGTTCCAACGCGCCCTCAGATCTGCGCCCCCTGCACATAACTCATGAGATCACGCAGTCCTCTAACCTCATGCAATGCCTTGAAGATGGTTTTTTGCGTTACTGCGACGGCTCATTGCACACAGACGCAATGGGATGGATCGAACCTGGGGTATCTCTGCCTGCGGATATCCTAAAAACGGTTGGTGAAGCCTTTTGCACCTTCCCCCCCCAGGCGCTGTCCTGGCTAAGCACAACCGCCTCTGCCCCCCTCCCCTCAGCCTTCTTGCGTGAAGGGCTCTGTGATGGCACTCACTGGCATGCGCTGCCAGAGACCGGCACTTTTTTTCGTCCTTGGCTGTGGCAGAAATCGCTTCACTCTCCTGCCTTGCAAGATGCAAACCCTCCAACCGCAGCCTGGGCGCTTTGGAGATCTTTCAGCCAGCACAGCACGCTAGTGCAAACCGTCGATCCGGCCGCGACAATACAGGCATCGCTACCAGACCCTCAGGCCCAAGACCAACAACTTCCCACGGAAGACCGGCGAGCGACATTCAATCAATTACGCAATGAAAATGTGCCGCTGCTTTGGCAACGTCTTGAGCACTGTGCTCAACACGGAGACATGATCATTCAAGAAGCTGTTGTTGAACTGTCGTCACCTCCACATGAAACGGAACAGTCAAACCGTCTCATTGCACGCGGCACGTTGCGCGGCAGTCAAAAGCAGGCGCATGAAATCATCAAGTTTGAAGACAACATCCTGTCGTACGACAGTAATTGGCAGTACCCAGCAATCACCGAACAACATGCTTTTCATCAAATCAGCCAACAGGGCTCAGTGCCCGATGGGATTACTTATGTTGCCTATCCCTGGGCAACCTTGATCGACAAACTACACAGACAAACATCTGATTTACAAAGCCATCTGGCCCATTTTCGCGCCTTCTGTGCCAAGATCCCCAAAGACACCATCAAAGTCACTGTCTGCCAGCACATCAAAATGAAAGATGAGTTGGAGTTGTTTCAGCTTGCAGGAATAACTGAAATCTTTTGGTCTCACGCGACGCACACAGATGTAGACGACGGCCTTCCCGGCGGCTTTCGGGTGCACCCCTTCCCTCTATTTCCGGTTCAGGCAACAAATCTGCCAACCTCACAGGGGGCGAGCCAATCACGGCCGCATTTGTTTTCTTTCATCGGTGCCCGATCTAACCAGCATTATCTGACACAAAGCCGGAACTGGATTCTGGACTTTCTGCAAGACGATACGCGTGGCCAGATCACAGGTCGGGATGGATGGCACTACAACAAGGTGGTGTATAACCACCAAATTCATGCCGCCGGGGGTGCCTCCAAGAAGATGCATGATTTCGTGGACACCTCAGCCTCGCTGGAGTTTCGCAGGTCTTTGCTGGATTCGGTGTTTTCTCTCTGCCCTTCAGGCACAGGGCCAAATTCCATTCGGCTTTGGGAAAGCCTCGGTCTGGGTGCAATTCCAGTTATCATCGCTGACACTTGGGCCCCGCCCGGCGACCCTGAACTGTGGCACACTGGTGCCATTTTCTGCGCGGAAACAGCTGAAGCAATCCAAGCATTGCCTGATCGCCTTGCAGACATTGTAGCCGACCCGGCAGCCCTGGAGCAGCTTCAGCACGGAGGACGGCAACTTTGGGCACTCTATGGACCTGACAGTTTCATCTACGACCTTCAGGAGTTCATGCTGGATGCAGCGAAAAAAACCTATTCCTGCAGCTCCCCATCTCTACTGTCTGGCCTGACAGATATATTGTCCGCCCAACGCACCTCCAGCCCCAACAAAGCGGCACTGTACCTCAGCAGCCTGGCCAATCAGCTTCTGTTGGGAGGAGAAAAAGCCTATGAGCGCTATTGCGACGACACGCAGGCTCTACGCGCTGAGAGCTATGCACGTAACTTGCTGCCCAATGGCCACAAAATTTTACAGCATTGGGATCAGACGCTGGCATTTTTGAGCCGGAAAACTGGACGAGATCATCCTGCGCGCATCTCTTTGTCTGCACCAGCCCGTATCCAGCCCACGTCACGCCTGCGGGTTTGTCTGTACGGAAAGCACTCTAACCGCACGCCTTTGGCTTACGAGCCCTTTCAAAAACTGGCAGCCAAGCGGATCAGCCTGACCGACCTCCCGGAAGACGCTGATGTTGTCGTGACCGGCTTTAGTGCAGATTTGCGCGAGCTCAGTCATAGCTTGCAGAAAAGTCAGCAGAAGAATCCAGGTCTACAAACCGTTGTGATGTCCGAAGAACCGTTGTGGGACAGCATCTGGAATACGGATCTGGTGTCTCGACATCAACAGATGCAATCTGACGGACATACGCTGAACTATCATGTCTTCAATCACGGCAACTGCGATATCTTCAACTTCGACACCATCCCCTATTTCCTGCTGACCCGTACAGGGTTTCAAGCCCGCTACAGCCTGGGACTGGCCCGGCACAGTCAACTCAGCCCAACAGCCCTGCTCGAACACTGGCAAAACGCCTGTATTCCGGCGGCCTTTTATGCCGAGGTTCGCGACACACCCGCATATTCGAAAACCTGGCCAGAACAGCATGTTGAAGGCCTCAGCGTCTATCGCACAGACATCGCACGTCTGACCGATATGCCTGGTGTCAAACGTGAAGGCCGTGGATGGCGTCCCGGAGCCAAACGCCAATCACTGGCTGATTGGCATCTGGACAAGCTGGCGGCTTTGGACATGCGATGTCGAGTGATCGCTGCATATGAGAACACCCATCAGCACGCCTATATTTCCGAGAAAATTTTTGATGCATTTCTCGCCGGTGGCATTCCAACTTATTATGCAGACCCAACCCACCGCGTGCATGAACTGGTGAACGAGACTGCGATGCTCAACACTTATGGCATGGATGCCGCAGCAGCCGCAGAACGGATTATGACGTTCACACCAGATCGCGCCTGTGCCGAGGCTTGGCTCGAAACGGCGCATCTCCTGCAAGCAAGGTTCAGTGATCCCCAAGCGATTGCCCATGAACGCCACAGGGTGACCGATGCCGTCATCAAAGCCCTTGAAAGCTGCATGCCTTAACTTGTTCCTGGCCCGACATCCGTTGGCAAGGCGTTAGAAAGCAAATTAAACTCACCCAAGTTTCAGCCCGCATCACCGTACTGTCACCCCTCACCTCAAGCCATCGGATGCTTATGCCAAACACTGAATTCAAACGTCGCATGGATGACCGCCTCAACCGCTGGTATAAGGGTATGAACCCCCATGAAGACCCCAAACAGCAGCAACGGCGCCAGTATGTTGCGGGGTTGGTCAATAAAACGTCGATGTTCAAATATGCCCACCGGCTGAAGCTGCCGCTGCCCGAGCGCTTTGCAGAGGTGGACAGTCTGGATGCCTTGGACTGCCAAGCCCTTCCGGAACGCGTGGTGGTTAAACCCAACAATGCGGCAAATAATGATGGGGTACTGCTATTTGATGGAACACGGGAGGTATTCACCAATGACACCGTCGCGCTACGGGACAGGGCGGAATATATCCGGAACCGCTATCACGATAGCGGTATTCTAAAACCCAACAGCCGGATCATCGCCGAAGAGTTCATTCAGGACTTCGACCCGCAGTATACAATTCCGCGCGATTTCAAGGTCTACGTAGCAGGCGGCCGCCCTTGGGTCATCCAGGTGGTCAATCGCCAAGGGCCCAAAGCACAGTGGAGCCACCGCTATTACAGCCAGGATTGGATAGCTTACGACCACTTCCAGCGCGAAAATTCTTTGGCTCCGGAGATTGAGTGTCCGCTGCATTTCAATTCGCTGATGGAGCTGTCAACACGCATCGCTCAAGACATTGGCTGCTTCATGCGAGTGGACTTCTACATCACCACAGAACGGGTGGTTTTTGGCGAATTTACCTCTTACCCAAACGCTGGATTGCAGTTCACAGAGATCGGCAACAACGTGTTGTGCGATTTGATGGATCGTTACCCTGACCCCTTTTGAGCCAGACAAACCCTATGCCACACACCCTCTTTCTGTCAGGAACCGCCCGTGCTGGGACCAGCGCGCTGGTCAATATCTTGAACCAGCACAATCATATTCTGCTTGGCCAAGAGCGCTACTTTCACAAGTTTCGCCAAAACAGTATCACCCGTGCTCATTTTGAAAAAAAACGCTTCTTAGACATACGTGACGGCGACACCCATAAGCATGGAGGATTGTTTGTTCCGGGCTTGCAGCAGCGGTTTGCAAACGCGGTCTATACAGGTGACAAATATCCACCGATGTTTCGCCATCTGGATTATGTGATGGAAGAATTTCCAAACGCTCGTCACATCTACATCCTGCGCAATCCGCTCTCAGTTGTGGAAAGCTACGAAGCGCGTTTTCAAAATCCGGATGACAACTGGCATCAGGACTGGCGGGCGGGGCTGGAGGCTTGGAATGACAGCGTTGCCCGTATCGCGGCGTTACCTCCAGAGAAGCTGCAAAATTTCCTATTCGTACAATACGAGGAGATCTATAGCAGCCCACGTGCGATCAATGCGCTGTTTACAAGGTTGGGTCTTAGCAATCTGGAACCTGAACAGCTGAGACCTTTTGTCGAAAAATTTGCAAAGCTCAACGAAAAGCTGGTTCCACGCCGCGATGATATACGTGTACGCGTCGCACAGGATGCAAACTGGGAGGCTTACAAGCACCTCGGAAGCCGATTGCAGACCGTCACATCAACAGATGAGAAACCTCAATGAGTAAGCCTGCACAACATGTTCACAACCTTGCAGAGTTTACCAACAGCAATCAAAGCGGTTCTCTGCGAACCACCCGTACGGATTTGGCTCCTGGGATCTTCCTCAATGCTGACCCAAAGCTGGAACTGACCGGCTTTTACAGCTCCAGAAGTGGGCATTTTCTTGATCTCTGCAGTGCCCCCTCCGGCGAAGGTGCCTGGCTGGGATTGCATATCGCCCTGCGCCTGCCACCAATAACCGATGTGACTTATATCGGTTTTGCAAGCCGTATCGCATCAGACACCCCCCTGATGATGCGCGCCTGCCTGCGGTCCGGCATCGAGGGCGGAAATTTTCGTGACAGTTTTTTTGAGAAACACATTCTGACGGATCGCAGCGCCCAGAACTATCTGGACGCGTTATATCTGGACAGCGTTCCTGATCTGCCCCTCACATCGCCTTGGCATGAGCTTGTTGTTTTTCTACCTTGCGATGCTTTCGAAATAACCATCATGAACATGCATATCTTCGTGCTGTGAAGCAGGCTACATGACCCTTGATCTAACCGTCGCAATCCCCTCGCACAACGACAACGGCCATCTGACTCGGCTGCTCTCTCATCTAGCCGCTCTGAAATTTACACGTTCCATTATCGTGGTGGATGATGGCTCATTACCAGCGCCGGATCATGACACGCTGATCAAAGCCAGTGGCTTGGCCCCCGCCCAGCTCACCCTACTGCGTCAGCCACAGGTTGCCGGTGCCGGCGCAGCCCGCAATCGAGCCTTGTTACACACGACGACCAAGCATCTCCTGTTTATGGATGCAGATGATCTCCCCACCCGTGAACTGCGTGCTCTTTGCAGATCACTGGCGCAAGCCGGAGAGTTCGACTTCTGCATGTTTCAACACCACGACAGTCGTATGGGGCAAAGCGGACAATGGGGACAGATGGCTTTTGACCAAAGTCTGTGGGACAAAACAGAACTCAATCATCGAAACCTGTCAGAAGTCTCAACCACTGATGCCGCGTGTCTTGCACAAACGGCCAATTACCCATGGAATAAAATTTACCGAACCGATTTCCTCCATGCGCATCGCCTGCGTTGTTCGGATACTTTGGTTCATAATGACATTGCTCTACATTGGAAAAGCTTCCTGCGCGCGGGGCGTATCCTCAGCAGTGCCCGGATCGGTGTCACCCATTTTGTCACCCCCGGCGGCAACCGTCTGACCAACAGATTGGGTGCTGAACGTCTGCGTGTTTTTGAACCATTGGAAGAAATTGCCCTGGAGATCTCGGTAGAAAACACCCCAAAATCTCCTTATGCTTTGGCCTTCTTTGGTTTTGCCCTGGGGCTATTGTGCTGGGTAAATGAGAGCCTTGATCCCAGTTTGCGTTCTGAACTCGCGCAGCGTTCTACTGCGTTTTTCAACCGCTATCTCAGCCGGAGCATGCGCACGCAACTCAAACAGCAACGGCCCGATGACTGGCAACGGGCCGCAAAACTGTTTCAGCTAACAGTGTAACTGTCCCGCCTACAGCGGTGCGGTGAAAAATGCGGGGGGCTGGGTGTCTTGTTCGCGGGCCGCAAGAAAGCCGCGGGCGGTGTCCAGTGCTTCGCGGATGGTCACGTCCATGTCGAGATAGCGGTAGGTGCCCAGCCGGCCGACAAAGCTCACCCCTGCGGTCTGTTCGGCCAAGGCCACATAGTCGCTCAGCAGGGCTTTTTCCTGCACCTGGCGGATCGGATAATACGGAATGTCACCAGGCTCTGCGGCGCGGGAATATTCGCGGTAGCAGACCGATCCCTCATGGCTCTCCCAGGGGGCGAAATGCTTGTGTTCGGTGATGCGGGTGTAGGGCACGCTTTCTTCGCCGTAGTTCATCACCGCGCAGCCCTGATAATCGCCCTGATGGGTGAAGCGTTCGAAATCCAGCGTCCGATACCCCAGCCGGCCCAGCTGATAGTCGAAATAGCCATCCAGCGGCCCCGAGTAGAAGACATGGTCGTATTGATCTGTCTGCGTGCGATCAAAAACAGTCTCTAACTTGACCGTTATGCCCGGGTGATCGAGGATCTTGGCGATCATCGCACTATAGCCGTCCTCGGGCATGCCCTGGAATTTGTGAAAGAAGTAATTGTCGTCATAGTTGAAACGCACCGGCAGGCGTTTCAGGATCGAGGCGGGCAATTCGCTGGGGTGCATGCCCCATTGCTTGACCGTGTAGCCCTTGAAAAACGCCTCATATAGATCGCGCCCCACAAAGCGCAGCGCCTGTTCCTCAAAGGTCTGCGGATCCTCGATGGTGGTGTCGGCCTGCTCTTCGGTGATGAAGGCATGCGCCTCTTCGGGGCGCAGCGTCTTGCCAAAGAACTGGTTGATCGTGTGCAGGTTCACCGGCAGCGAAAACACCCCACGCCGCCCCTCGGGGTCCAGGCTCGTGGTTTTCACCCGGTTCTTGTAGGGCAGAAAGGTCGCAAAGCGGTTCACATAGTCCCAGACTTCGCTGTCATCGGTGTGAAAGATATGCGGCCCGTAGACATGCACCATGACCCCCGTGTCGCTGTCGCGTTCGGTATGGCAATTGCCCCCGATATGGCTGCGGCTGTCCACCACGGTCACCTGATGCCCCGCCTCGGCCAGATGCCGCCCGATCACAGCACCCGAAAGCCCTGCGCCAACATTGAGAATGTTCATCGCTTTTTCCTTGTCTTAATCAGCCCGCAGCTCGTTCTTCCTGACCCGGGACGAGCAGAGCAACAATTTCATCTAACAGCGCCCAAACCTGATCTGCATTTTTGCGCTTCTGCTCGTGGTTTGGCTCATCTTCCAGGCAGTCAAAGCGCATCGAAGAGCGGCGCAGGTGTTCGTGATACCAAGCAAACCGTCGCACCTTGAGCAATCCCGCAATCGCCTCTGCGAGCTGCTCTAAATGCGCCAGCTGTCCTGCACTGTAGTAAACTTCAGCCTGAATGGGCTGCATACGCGGCGTTGAGATCGCTTTCTCCACCGCGCTGTCGAGATCTGACACCATCAACGGTTCATTCCAGAAATGCGCATCCATCTCTTTGGCATCTTCCAGAAACAGGCTGCGGATCCGCTCTGCGTTATGCCTATCCAGCCGCAACTTGCTGCGATAGCGATTGGATTGAGCAGTCAGAATACGCGCTGTCGCAGCCCCAAGCGCCAACCGCAAGAAAGGTGGAAGATCATGGCCTACAAAAAGGCCCTGCAAAAACCGCATTGCTGCCAGTTCTTCTAAGGCCAATGACTGGTTGACATCTTTAACAGGGTTTAGATGAAACTCTGCGCCGTGAAGCAACGTGTGAAAGAAATCTTCCACGACATCGTTTCTTCTCAATTTCTCACGAACAAACGGGCGCAATGTAAATCGAGATCCAAACACCTCTTGCCATTTTGCAAAACGCGAAGCGTATTTATGCATACGTTTTCTATGTGCCACTGGCACAAATTCATCCAGCTGGCCGAGGTAGCTACCGACTTTCAGTTCTTGTGCATATCCAGACAAGACCCGCCCGGCATGAGGCCGCACGTAGGCAATAATCCGCACATTATCCGCGTATTGCGGCATGAACTCTCGCAGCGTTTCTTCTAGGCGCTGCGGTTCGGCCCCCGCAAAAAACTCTGCAGAAAGAATACCCAAGTCAGCATCATGAGCCTGAGCCCAAGCGGCTCGCTCCCGAAACAGACGTTCGCGCGCCTTTGCCTTTTGCACAGCATTCTCTGGTCGTGGCTGTAGCGTCAGCGCCAGTTTGCTCGCATTCACTTCGGGCTGGGATACGAATGTCACAGTCTCACAGCTACAGGCACCTTGATGCAGCGCAGTCTGAATTGCGCTAGACCCAGTTTTAGGGTCGCCAATGTGAATGACCAGATCCTTGACCATAGTTCACCTTCTATTCGGTCTCTGAGGGGTTTTACGCAAGCACCGCAGCCAGTACTAGCTCTGTTTGCTCTATCAGCGCCCAAGCAAACCCACGCACCGGCCGCCACAAGTCTCAGGAGTTTTCTTTTGGAACTCCGCTTCAAAAACAGCTAAGCACCCTGCGACACTGTCTGGCGACAACGACATCAAACATCACAGGTACCTAGGTTGAAACGCAAACTGATCCTTCATATTGGCGCCCACCGGACCGCGACAACATCTCTTCAGAACTATCTTCTTGCGAATTTTCACAACGTACAAAGAGAAGGCTTCTTCTACCCTTACAAGATTGCCCGTCATCAAAAACTGATGGGGAAGCTGTTTAATGGTGGGCGCAAACCAGAAAGCGTCGCGGAGGATCTAAGCGCGCGCGCGGACAAGCGTGAACATGCGATCCACACCATTGTTCTGAGTGACGAAGATATCTGTATGCGCAGGGATCTGTCAGTCTTGGCCAAGTTTCGCCAGTGGTTCGATGTGAAGATCGTTTTCACCCTGCGCAGGCAAGATACATGGCTGGAAAGCTGGTTCTTCCAGAACATCAAGTGGCAGTGGAATGCCCACCTCAGTCATTGCACTTTCGAAGAGTTTTTGGCCAAGCGAGAAGAGTTCCACTGGATCCGCTACAACCGGTATCTGCAGCACTTGGAAATGCTTTTTGGCCAAGAGAATATCATCGTGAATATTCACGAAAAAGCACAAATGGCCGGAGGGCCGATCGAAACCTTCTGCGATAGCATAGGCCTGATCGATCGCGAGGGCTTTCACGCGCCCGCGCACATCAACGAGAGCTTTTCCCCGACAATTTCGGAATTCATGCGCTGCCTTCCTCTTGATCAGGCTCCCGAACCGTACCGAGACATGCTCGTCAGCGCCTTTGCTCGGATCAACACCCGTCTTTCGGATGGGCAGAGCCGTCAATCTGAGCGCCTGATGCCCCCCGATCAGAGAGCTGCCTTGATGGCCGAATATGATCTTGGAAACCGTGCTGTCGCTCAGCGCTACTTTGGACGCGACGAGCTGTTCCTGGAACCCCTTCCGGGGCCTGATGCATCACTTGCACGAATGGAACTACCAACTGACAGCTACGTATTGATGCAGGATCTTGTTGCCCCCCTTCTGCAAGAGATTATCGAGCACCGTATTCTCGAATCCAAAAACAAATAATCCGCACGCTGACGTATCGACCTGCGCATATCTGGCAGGGCTATTTGCATACAACGTTACAACCACGACAGCCTCATTGGACTGTCGTGGCATCCCTCTCGGCAGTTGCGGACATATTGTGATCCTCAAGGGATAGTTTGGACCGCCAGTAGTCTTCACTTGTCAGCGTGTCGTACTCCGCACGATACGCGGCAAGAAGGCTCTCATAGGATTTGAGAAATGCCACCGCATTCTTGGCAAACCGGCGTATTTCACGCCACGCTGCTTTCTTGGAGTGGCGCACCGTGTACGTCTTATTGCGGGTCGCGTTTACAAAGGTGATTTCACTCGCCCCCCAGCAAAAGCCGAGCGCGCCGCGATGATCAGCCAGAACAGTAATTTTCTTACCCAAATGCGAAAACCCAGGCAGCAGCAGACCATTCAAGCACAATTTCATCATATGGCGCTTCCACGCTGCAGGCGGAGCGTTCCGCACTGGCGGCAATGCGTGAATATCAGGTAGATCTTTCCAGCTTTCCTGCTGCGTCAGAGCCTTAAGATCGGCGCGCCTCTGCGCCATATCTGCATGTTCGTCAAAAACTGATGGCCCCTTCATCACATCTTCCAACGCCAGATTGATCGCTGCCAGGGTCTCGTAGTGCATGCGCGGCAGATTTCGCAAAAAGAACCAAACAGGAATTTTGAGAACCCCTCGCATCCCCACATCCAATGCGGGCAGACTGAGATGATGTGCCATGTGGCTACGCAAATCGAGATACCAGGTTTGCGGGCTTTCCTTTTCGGTAAAGCTTTCCTGGAACGAGACAACGCCGTTCAGGCGCACAATATTGAAGGCATTGATCAGCGAAAAACTGACATCGTCTCCGCGGACAAAGAAGGGAAACGCCAAATGCGATACCTGTGCCAGTGGGAAAGCAAAATACCACCACCCTCCGTACAACTCACTAGGGGGCGGTCCGGAAATATCCCATTCCATTGCCATCGCTTGATGAAAATCACGCAGATCGGTCCCCATGTAGAGCGGCTGACAGCGCCCAAAAAATCGTGCACCGTTTTCCCAGATCGCCCAACGATGCTGTTCGCTGATCATCGCGCCGGCAACAGCGGTTGCCGGGTCTTTGGCATACGCCAACAGCGCCCATGTCCGCTCCAAGCTTGGCATATGGATAGAAGCATCATCATCCATGAACAGACAATGTGATGCCCCCCGGGCCCGGGCTTCCAAAAGGCCTCGGGTAAACCCACCCGCTCCTCCAAGATTTTCATTCCCAATGACTGTCACAGCCTCGCGCGGCGGCAGGTTCAGCGTCTTGCCGTTGTCCGTGATCAGCAACTCCACATGGTCTTTCAGGTGAGAGCTTTTACGAAACGCGCAGAAACGTTCAACTGTTTGCGCAACCTCGGATTCACGGCGAAACGTTGTCACAGCCAAAGCGATCTTCGGCTGACGGCGCGCGACATCCTCTGTTTGCCAAGACGCCTGCTTTAACAGCGCCTCTTCTCCAGCGACCTGCAACTCGAAAAAGATGACGGACGTGTCACCGATCTCCGCCATCAGATCCGAGAGATCTAAGCGGATCCACGGCACATCACCAGACAGATCAACAATATAGTCGCGTTGTTCGCCTGAGCGCCCCATCGGCAAACCGAATACAGTGACTTTGAACGTGCCCTCTCCCTCCAGCAGCAGAGAAAGGGTCTCCAAGCCACATTGACGCTTCCAAGTGCCAACATTGAACAGGTTAAACCACGTATTAAATCCGACACCGCTGCCTGAAAAAAAGCGGAAGCCGTTCTCTGTGGGGCCACATACGCCATTGTTTCTGAAATACAGATGCTGCTCGGTACAGATACCCGGCTCTGGCCACATCAACTCCTGCAATGTCGTAAATTTAGCTTCTGCATCGTTCATGCGTCACCCCTTTGCCCCACCACGCGTCTCAGACTGCATACTAAAGGCGACTTTCGAAGTACACGACCCTGCCGCACGAAACGCGCATTCACAGCAGATCATCACCAGCACCTGCTGCGACCACATCCAGAGACACAGAAAAATAGAGACCTAAGCTCAGGCCAACATCGCCTCATGTACTGCGATGGCCTCTTCGAGGTCCTCAAAATAGAGCATTTTGCCATGCTCCAAAACCAAGCCAGAATCGCAAAACTGACGAATCTGCCCCATGGAATGGTTGACCATGATCGCACCGGAGGACCGCATTCGATCAGCAAAGACCGCAAGGCTTTTGCGTTTGAACGCCGCATCGCCCACCGCTGTCACTTCATCTACCAGATAGGTGTCAAACTTGATCCCCATCGACGCGCCAAAGGTCAGCCGCGCCCGCATGCCCGAAGAATAGCTGCGCATCGGCATGTGATAGAATTTGCCCAATTCGGCAAAATCCTCAACGAAATCGACAAGGTCGTCACTATCGACACCGTATATCCGTGCGATAAAACGAACGTTCTCAGCACCACTCAATTCATGATGAAATGATGCTGCGAGCCCAACAGGCCAAGATAGGCTTCCCTCATGGATCACCCGTCCATGATCCGGGCGCAAGGTGCCCGCGATAATTTCCAGCAGCGTCGACTTTCCTGCTCCGTTGCGTCCTAAAAGTGCCAGCGACTTGCCGGTTGGCAGAGTGAGATTGAGATTGTCGATGACAACCTTGCGCTCCCCTTTCAACCAGAAGCTCTTCGTTAGGTTTTCGAACCGGATCATGAGCGCATTCTCTGAGCCACGATTAGCCGCGATCTCGGATTGAGTAGAAAATCAACGCCAGAATTGACCAGACCAACACCAAAAATAAGCCGATCAATGCACTCAGAACGTAGCGGCGAGGATATTCAGACTCTTCCGCAAGCGTCGGTCTGATATAAGTTGCAAGATATAGACTTTGCCTGCTCGCCTCGTCCCGTGCGGTTTCAAGCGCAGTCAGTGCAGCACGGTAAACTTCCTCGGCATATTCGCGATCTACCGTCAGGCGCTCAAACTCCGAGATCAACGAAGGGTAATCTTCTCCAACGCCACCAGTTTCTGTGCTACTAGATGCAAAGGTTTGGCGTTCGATATTGATGCGGGAACGGATCACCTCGATCTGTTGTTCAGCTTTTTTAAGGCGCACATCGCTCGGAGCCACAGTGCCGGCCAAGAGATCGTATTGAATCAACGCTTCGGCCAGCTGCTGCTGCAGATTATTCATCACCCCCATACGCCCCTGCATGTCAGCCTCGGGATCCACGATGCGGGTACGGGTGCGAAATTTGGTCAGGTCTTCGCGAGCAGCCTTCAGCTTTTCAACCGCCTCATCCAAATCGGCCTGCGCATAGCGCATCGCATCGGCGCGGGCCTGCTCATTGAGCGCATTGATGCGGATCTGGCTTTCGCGCACGATGGCTTGCATGATTTGTTGGGCGATCTCCGGATCGTAGGCTTTGACCTGGACTTCGGTAAGGCCAGAATTACTGTCGTAGGAAATGCTGACGACACGCTGCCAGTACCAGGTTAGATCCTCAATCGTGGAATCCGGCCAGAGCGCGAAAGCCCAATCACGCGGCCACCGTGAGGAATAATGTGCACTGAAAGCCGTCTGCTCTTCGACGGCTGCAACCATTTCTTGGCTGCGGATGAACTCATAGAGAATATCACTGTCAGAAGCGGTGCTGTTTCCAGTAAAACTGGCCAGCCCCCCCAGGAGATCATTGGCACCGGTACTATCCTGACTGCGCACAGTAAAACCGGCCGTGGACGCATATTGGTCCTCAGCAATGACAAACAGGTAAAGTACGGCCGCCAAAAATGGTATGAGCACTCCTGCGAACAAGCTGGCAACACCAACCCAGTGGCGTTGTTTCATATGAGCTGCACGAGCGACCGGCAAAGTTCGTTGTTCCGCAAACTGCGTGCGCAAGGCCTCCAATTCGGCCTGGGCTGCCAGCGCTTTGCCACGCCACTTACGTGCTAATGGCCCACCCTGCTTCTGTAGCTCTTCGTCTTTTGCGAGCTTTTCAACATCACCCATGGTGTTCGCTCTCCCTGATCCCTGAAACTGCTGACCATCAGAGCTAGAATCTGTCTCATCGCGCCGCGTACTATGGCCACCTAAAATCGCAGCCGAGGCATCCTTTTTCATAATTCGCCTGTCTCAATACTGCAGCTGTTTGTAATTAGCGTTGCTTTCAACCATTATCGCTCGCAGCGCGGATATTCACAACCTCACATTAGTAACAGATCGTCATGGCCAGCTCATCCCCCAGCCCAGTTCCTGCGCCCCTTATACCCGCCGCTCAATCTCCCAAAACAACAAAGCGACGCTTCGCCACGGTTCGCACGATAGGGGCATTGATTCTGCGCGAAATGTCGACACGCTACGGGCGCACCCCCGGTGGCTATGTCTGGGCAATCTTAGAGCCCTTGGCAGCAATCATGGTGCTCTCTATCGGCTTTTCTTTGGTCATCCGCACACCATCTCTGGGCACCAGCTTCCTACTGTTTTATGCAACGGGTTTTCTGCCATTCAATCTGTATCAAACAATTTCGCTTACCACCGCGCGGGCCATCGAATACTCTCGTCCCTTGCTCAGGTATCCGGCCGTCACTTGGGTCGATGCAATTCTGGCCCGGTTTTTGCTGAATAGCTTAACCGGAATATTGGTCACTTTTCTTCTTATCGGCGGTATCCTCATCGCCATCGACAGCCGCACCTTGCTTGACTTGCCAGTTGCCATTCTATCGATGGCACTTGCCATGTTGTTGGGGTTGGGCGTCGGCGTCATGAATTGCACAATGATGGGCTTGTTTCCAATCTGGGATGTTGTCTGGTCGATCATCACCCGCCCTTTATTCATTGCATCAGGCATCCTGTTTACCTACGAAGATCTGCCTCCCATGGCTCAGGAATTTCTCTGGTATAACCCGCTCATACATATCGGAGGCCTGATGCGAAGCGGCTTTTACCCGACCTATACCGCATCCTACGTCAGCATTCCGTTTGTGTTGTTTTCAGCTCTGATCCTGTTCACGGCAGGCCTGATCCTGATGCGCCGCTATCACCGGGTCATTCTGAACCGCTGATCCCCTGCGCCCCGGCGGCTATTCGCGCGCCTGGGCCAGGATCTCGGCGTGGCTGCGGCCCAATTTGCGCAGCAGCCCGTCGCGCACCGCAAGCCAGGTCAGGCGCAGATAGGCGCGGCGCACGCCGTGGTGATGGCGCACTTTCAGGATCCATTTGGGCAGCACCAGACACAGCGCCGGCCAAAAGAACACCCCCGCAGCCTTGCGATAAAGCAGCAGCAGATTGCGGTGGTGATAATAGACCTTCCACAACGGGCGGAACCGCTGGCCGCTGTCGCCGGTGGTAAAGGTCGAAAAGTCATGTTCAAACCGCAGGTTCGGCGCAAAGCCGATCCGCCCCCCCTGCGCGCTGAGCCCCAGCGTGTAAAGCGCATCATCGCCATAGATGAACAGGTCGGGATCCGGATAGCCCACCTGCCGCACCGCCGCTGCGGAAATGAAGAACCCCACAAAGGAGGTCACATCAATGGTGCAGGGCTCTGCCGCGTCATAGGCGCTGTGGGGGATGTGAAACCCATCCCGCCCCTTGCGCGCGGTCGCAAGAAAATGACCAAAGCTCCAGAACGGATTGCGCGAGGGGCGGTTCATCTCGCAGATCCCGCCGGCCGGGAAATAGACCGCGGCCGCCAGCGCGTCCCACTCGGCCAGATCACCGCGCGCGCCCATGGCCTGAAACGCCGCCAGCGCAGCCGGGGCCGGGCGGGCATCATCATCCATCACCACCAGCCAGTCCGGGGCGTGCTGCTCCATTGCGCGCGCCATGCCAAGGGCAAAGCCCCCTGCCCCGCCGCGGTTGATCTCGCTGTGCAGCACATCGACGCGCGGCTGCCCTGCCGCCCAGTCCCTTAGCCAGGCGCCGGTGCCATCATCCGAGGCATTGTCCACCACCACCAGCGCGGCCAGATCTTTGGCCGGGCTGTCCAGAAGCCGCTCCAGGGTAACTTTCAGCTTGTTCAGGCGATTATAAGTCACCACCACCGCCACCAGTCGTCCGGCCGCACCCGCGCCCGCAGGCTCGGGCCCTACAGCCATCGCCGGGGTCTCGGCGGACATGGGTTCTGACATCACATCCGGCATCATCTCGGATGCC
>Ga0208015_1000499_pt1 | contig 20321 bp, 11 predicted proteins | sample 26BtaG_FD_184101 | JGI IMG/M metagenome (GOLD analysis project Ga0208015, IMG submission 184101) | Marine viral communities from Cariaco Basin, Caribbean Sea - 26B_WHOI_OMZ_CsCl (SPAdes) (version 2) | ecosystem: Environmental > Aquatic > Marine > Oceanic | place: Caribbean Sea: Cariaco Basin...
GCGTCTGCATCGGCGTCGGCGTCAGCATCGGCGTCAGCATCGGCATCGGCGTCAGCATCGGCATCGGCGTCTGCATCGGCATCGGCATCGGCATCGGCATCGGCATCGGCATCAGCGTCGGCATCGGCATCGGCATCAGCGTCTGCATCAGCGTCTGCATCAGCGTCTGCATCAGCGTCTGCATCAGCGTCTGCATCGGCATCAGCGTCGGCGTCTGCATCGGCGTCGGCGTCGGCGTCGGCGTCGGCGTCGGCATCAGCATCAGCATCAGCATCAGCATCAGCATCAGCGTCTGCATCGGCGTCTGCATCAGCATCACAATCCGCGTCTGCATCGGCATCAGCGTCGGCGTCTGCATCGGCGTCTGCATCGGCGTCGGCGTCGGCGTCTGCATCGGCATCAGCATCAGCATCAGCGTCTGCATCAGCATCACAATCCGCGTCTGCATCAGCATCGGTATCGGCGTCTGCATCGGCATCAGCGTCGGCATCAGCATCAGCATCAGCATCAGCATCAGCATCAGCATCAGCATCAGCATCAGCATCAGCATCAGCATCAGCATCAGCATCAGCATCAGCATCAGCATCAGCATCAGCATCAGCATCGGCATCAGCATCAGCATCAGCATCGGCATCAGCATCGGCATCAGCATCAGCATCGGCGTCTGCATCAGCGTCTGCATCGGCATCTGCATCTGCATCAGCGTCACAATCCGCATCTGCATCGGCGTCTGCATCAGCATCAGCATCAGCATCAGCATCAGCATCGGCATCAGCGTCTGCGTCTGCATCAGCGTCGGCATCAGCATCGGCATCGGCATCGGCATCGGCATCGGCGTCTGCGTCTGCGTCTGCGTCTGCGTCTGTATCATCTGACCAATCTACAGTGTCTTCAACCACACCTAATACGTTGCCATCTTTATCAAAGGCAATGACTTCAAAAGCAGTTTCATCGGCTAGCATTGACTCTCTACCTAAGAGATCTATGGTCCAACTGCTACCCGCCGCAATAACCGTAAGTTGAATAAAATTGCCTTCAGTATCGGTATAATTAACTTCTACTTCTTCAGCATCTGGGGTGACATAACCCCCTATTGAATAGCCATTGACAGAATCTAAAGTAATAATATTATCGTCCACTGCGGCTGCAGGCCCTCCAGTAGCGCCATTAAAACCATCAGCTACAGGCTGACTGCTATTGTCTTTACTATCACTGCCGCCAACTGCAGCGCCTATCCCTGCTAAGCCAACCCCACCTAAAGCAGCTAGCCATGGCATGCTACTAATCCCCTCGCTTTGACCTGAACTTTGCCACCAAGGTTGATTTAGTGAGTCACCTTCTAATACTTGTGCGCTACTATCACTAGCTTGCAAGCTGTTGGCATAATCTGCATTATCGCCTGGCGGCAAAGCGTAACTATAGTATTGGCCATCACTTCCCATACCGACCAAGGTACTGTCACCCTCATTGTTATAAAAGTCTTTTATAATAAGATCAGGGTTTTCTACATCATCTTCAAAAGATACTTGTAAATCGTTATCTTGGCGCTTGGTCATAATATTATCAGGGGCGCGACCAAGCGATTGATCCAATAATTCATAATTAGCGTTATTAGAACCTTTGATAATCATAGGCTCATCACCTTGAGTGATAAGTTCAAGCTTATCTAGCATTTGGGACTTATCATTAACCGATATCAAAATTGATTTCATTAGAAAATCCTTTTTATTTAGGTCACAAACGAGAAATTATATTTAAGAGGTATAACGGGCTAAAACAGTTTTCTTCTTAAAAGCGCATTAGCTAATTACTTTTTGTTTTGACTATTTGTTGCTTAATGAAACCTTTAGTCATCACGGGGTTTGTGTAGGTGGGAATATCCAGGTTAACTACGTGAATGTAAAAAACAGGTGAGGCTAGAGTAGAGCGCTCATCCTATTTGTTATGCATACGTTTAACCCCATATGCTTGGGCAATATACAAATCTAGCGGGTAATAACTAAAAGCGGGTAACTGACTAGCTATTGCGGTCTCGATTTGCTAGCTTTTATTAAAGTTGGTGAATTACTTTTTAGTGACTACTGAATAAGTAGCATTACTCTTGACCCATACACACTAAAAATTATTTAAAATTCTAACTTTAGTAAAAATAATTAGAAGATTTAAATTTAATACACAATCACTTTATCATAGTGCTTTTTTTTAATGCTTTATATCTGGATAAATTCTGACGACTTGTATTTATTTTCTGATAGTATTTTTCTCTATTAATAGTTACTATAAATATGACCTTTTATCGTTATAATTAGACCTACTATCTATAAGATCCTGTTTATCATTACGTTTACTGCCAACTAATATTTAATAAATAATATTGGTTAATAACTCATAAAATTATTTTTAAAAATCACTTATTTATTTATAAAAATAAATATTCTTGTTATTACTAATCAATAACTTGTTTACTCAGTTATTTATTAATAGCTAGCACTTAAATTCTGGACAAAAAAAACACCAAGCTAATAGCTTGGTGTTTTTATTAAAATTGGGACGCTTTTAGATAAGGCTATAGATGATTATGGTCTAAATATACTAGCTCCTTAGATAACTAGAATTTATTTAGCGCTCACCCATACCTTCTGATAAGGTTTTAGTGATCGGTTTCGTTAGATAAGACAGTACGGTTCTTTCCATGGCCTTGATATCTACCGAAGCGGTCATACCGGGCTTAATGACAATCTCATCCCCTCGACCTGCAAACTCTGCTCCAGTGATAACGACCTGCACACGATAATAAGGCTCATCGCCTTTAGGCGTTTTCTCTATCAAAGTATCTGGACTAATATAAGTTACATTCCCATTCATTGCACCAAAGATTGAATAGTCGTAAGCATCTAGCTTAACAGTAGCTTCTTGCCCTTCTTTTACATAGGCAATGTCACCGGGGCTAACCTTAGCCTCTACAATTAAATCACTACTGGTAGGCAAAATCTCCATGATCACTTCACCAGGTTTTACCACGCCGCCGATAGTAGTGATATTAATATTTTTAACCTTACCTTCAGTTGGGGCCATCAAACGCTTTTCTTGCAATACTTGGGCACGGTCACGTAGCTGCTCTAGCTCAGTATCTAATTCTTCTTGTGCTTTTGTCATCTCCGCCTGAGCTTCTTCAAAATATTTGTTGCGCTTATTATTGATTTGCGCTTCAATATCGGCAACTTGACGACGCAGCTTAATCACATCCGCTTGACTCACGTCACCATAGGCCAATAACGGCTCATTCATGCTCAATTCTTTATTGGCCAGTACTAGCATTTTTTCGAGTGAAGACACATCTTCATTAATAGCTTGGCGACGGCGATTGTATAAAGCCGTTTGGTTTTGGATATATTCTGGGTAGCTTTTGATATCTTCGGAAAAAACCAATGGCTTTTCAAAGATTTCGGCATTCAACCGTGCCAATTTTGCTTTTAATGCAGCTGATTTGGAGGCAGAGTTTGCAAAGGCAGCTTGCGCTCGCTCCTCTTCTAACACCACTAATAATTGACCTTTTTTAATCTCTTCGCCCTCAATTACCGCCAGCTCGGTCAGTACTCCACCTTCTGAAGCTTGAATCTCTTGGGTTCTAGCACTGGCAATCACCGTAGCTTTAGCCCGGGTAACTTGGTCAATTTTGGCAAAATAAGCCCAAACAAGAAGGATAATAATACCGAAAAGCGCTATCCAGATGGTCAACCTAGCCCGGCCTATATTAGGTTTAGTTGGCGTGTATTTATAGTCTGACATATCTGTTTACCTTACTGGTTATTATGATCATCTGCGGGTGGTCTTATGACAGTCGGCTTAATCTTTATCTGTTTAATCGTTTGGCTAGGTCGCTCTCTTACATTATCGCCCGTATCAATACTACTAGAGGTTAGCGCCCCAGTATCTTGGTTGGTAATAGTCTGACGGGTCTGCTCAGAATCAGCAGTAGTTGGCTTCGGGTTACTGCTTTTTGGCTGAATCTTTATCTTATTGGGCGCAAAGTCATTCTTAGCTTCTGTGGCGGTATTATTATTGCCACTAGCATGAGTATTGGCACTGCCATTTGCTTGAGCAACAGAACCAGTATTAACCTTGCCTTTAGGATTAATTTTTATTGGGTTAGAGGTTTTCTCTACCGTTATATTGACCTCATTACTAGCGGTTTGATTGCTACCAGATAGATAACTATCCTCGCCCTGGTTAGCCGCTTTGCCGTTACTGGTTTGATTGGGTTGTTGGCTAGAATTAATGGGCTGAATCTTGATAGGGTTACTAGGCTGACCTTTTGGCGCAGGGGCGGTAGGATTAGGATTCGCTGCTTCATTATTCTGCGCGGCATCTGGTTTTTTATTTTCTACCGCTTTTTGTTCGGCAGTTAGCTGCTTCTTAGTTTTTTCATTATTCATTAACTCATTAAGTACCGCTTGCTTGGGGCCATCCATGATAATGCGTTGATTGTCCATAATAATCAGGCGATCAACTAAATCTAATAAAGCCGTTTTATGGGTAGAGACAATAAAAGTCTGACCGTCTTGTAATTCATGCCTTAATACTTGCAAACAACGCTGCTCTTGGCGGTTGTCCATCGATGCGGTAGGCTCATCTAATAAGAACACGTTGGGCTTCGTTAAAAGCAGACGAGTAAACGCCACCAATTGCTTTTGACCACCAGATAAGCCACGCCCACCCTCACTAATAGGCAAATCAAGACCGCTTGAATGACTGGAAACCAAATTAATCAGACCTGTCTTAACCAATACCTCGTGCATAACATCGTCATTGGGCGCTGCCATACCAATCAGTAGGTTTTCTCTAAGCGTACCCTGAAAAAGGCGATGATCTTGCTGCAGATAACCCAGTCGTTCACTCAGAGTTTCGCGGCTAATCTGCTGAATATCTAAACCATCAAGCAGGATACGGCCACTAGTCGGCGCATATAATCCCGATAACATTTTTAGTAAGGTCGATTTCCCTGAACCAATAGGGCCGAGAATAGCAATGCGCTCACCTGGACGAATGACCAATTTAGGCACTACGACGGCGGGGCGATCATTACCTTGATAATTAAAGGTCACATCATCACATTCAAACAGACCATCTACTCGGGTCGGAGATAAAGGATAGTTAACCCCATGGTTGTCTTGCTCAAGCTCAAACAACGAATCGATATTCTTTTTAGCAGCTTTAGCATGCGCGTACTGGACTAAAAGATTGGGGATACTCATAACGGGTGCTAACACTCTGCCGCCCAAAATAGAACTGGCAATCAGGCCACCAATGGTCATATCCCCTTTCATCACAACAAAAGAACCAATGATTACAATACCCACATAACTGACTTGCTGCAGCATCTGTGTGAAGTAGCTTAGATTGTCATTAGCATGCTTCATATCCAAATCATTTTTGATGGTAATGTCCATCACATCGAGCCAGCGCGACAGAAACTTCCAACTGCCAGCGCCTGCCTTAATGGTCTCTACCCCTTCGACCGCTTCAACGAGCAAACCCGTCTTATAATAAGAGGCACTGGCCCCTTCAGCTGCGATTTGGTCAATACGTTTGCGCGCTGCTAAGCCCATAACGATGGCTATACTAGCGGCCACAATAGGCACAGCAGCCACTAGCGGTGACGCGATAAAAGCGATTAGAGTAATAAAGATAAGTGTCATAGGCAAATCGACCAGACCAAATAAGGTACTGGCAGTAAAGAAACTGCGGACTTGTTCATAGCCGCGCAACTGAGCCGCCATAGAGCCCACTGACCCAGGCATCTGATCAATTCGAACTTTTAATAGGCGCTGAAAAACCTCACGGGACAAATACTGATCTAGTCCTACTACGACTTTATCCATAATGCGTGAGCGCGCAAACTTCATAAACGCTTCAAACAGAATGATAAGACCCACACCGCTAGCGAGAATGATTAAGGTATATTCGCTACGGGTAGGAATAACTCTGTCGTAAACCTGCATGGAAAAAAGCGATACGGCCAACGCTAAAAAGTTAATTAAAAAGGACGCGACTACGGCCTCGACCACAATGCCTTTATAGTTTTTTAAATCAGAATTGAGCAGCTCACTAAAAGAAGAGCGGCGTTTTTTAATATGATCATCTTTTAGACGCACGCGTAGAATTAACGCCAGTTCATCAGCACGCGAATGGGTCTGCCGATCTATCTGTTTGAAATTCCAGCGCCCTTGTGGGGTTTGAGAATCGATAACTCCCCAACCGATATCCGTGCGAAAAGCTAATAATGGTAAAAATGCTGCATCAGGCTGCTCTAGTATTTCAGGCAAATCCTCAACGCCCACTCCATTTAAAACAGAGACCACACCGCCTATGGTATTGACCTCCGGTCCTTTATTAGCAGCGGCTTTTTTGATATGGCGTAAGATAATTTCTTGTAAGCGCACATTGTCAATAGGATACCCTTGCTGACTTAGCAAGTGCCGTATGGCATCGGCAAGCGTCTGCTCTAAGGCCGGCTCTTCTACAACAGCGTCCAGCAGCGCATTATCAAGGTCAGTACCCCCTTCAAAATTAGCAGTACTATCGATGTGCGGATCTTTCGAGGTATTTATGCTCATACAAGTCACTTATTTGTTGGCTAGGCGGTTATGAGAGTGGTTTCTGAGTTAGGTGTTAAAATTATTATAAACTTAACCCAACCTTATTACTGATGACCCACTCAACCCATTCATTGGTAGTCATTGAAAATTGACGGCTTAGGGTAAAAGTATTCAATGGTAATAGCTTTAGAGCTACCATCCCGGCAAGCCACTTAGTCATTTACAGTCTTTTCACTTACAACGATAGCATCTACATTAGTTTCGTTTAAAGAGGCTCTGTCGGTCTCGATAAATTGATCACTGGAGGCGAAACGATCGGTAGGAGCAGCATCAATATTGCGCGGCAAATCCCCACTGGCTATTAAATCACTATCACTAAGCACAGCTTCATCGTCCACTACGGTATCCACGGCAACAAAGTTACCTTCTGCGGTTACCCGTATCATTTCTCCTCGGTCGAGACTTGCTTGCGCGCCAGCGGGTAGCCTTACCTGTATATAAGGCTCTGGCTCACTGGGGGCTGAGCGATAGCCAAGATTGCGACCGATATCCTGTATTTCTTGTTTTTGTAGCCAGTTTTTGACGGGGTCTAACGGCTTAAAAAGTTTAGTAGGTTGTCTATTGTGAGCAAACTGCTGCCACGGCATCACTCCAAACTCAACTTGCAGCTTATAAAATGAGCCTAATATGTCAGCCCGAGTCTGTACCAATTGAATTTGATAGTCGCTATGCTCACGTACCGCATTCAATACCTCAAGCCATGACTTACGACCTGCAATGAACTGACGGCGATAGGAGTTGACGACGATTTGCGCTCCGGCTACCGCAGCTACTAATGAAGCTTCGCGGTCTTTTGCACTGGCGAATTGTTGATACTGTACCTGAATATCTTCCATGACATTACGACGTGAAGCTTCTTGATTTTGTACTAAACTGCTGACCCTAGCTTGAGAGGCGCGAGCTAAAGAGAGGTTCGAGAACCCCGCCCCAGGATCGTAACTTAAACCCAAAGAAAACTTGCCATCATCTTCATTGTTTTGATGATAATAAGCATGTTCGTATTGGGCGTAAACTGTGGGAAAACGTGAGGCCTGTTGGGCCTCTACTTCTTGTTTCGCTGACTCAATTTGAAAGTGCTCTTTGACCACAGTGGGGTTATAAAAGCTGGCTTGATTAAATGCCATTTGCTCAAACCCAGTAGACTGGCGCTTGGCTTGATCTACCAAGACCTCGATATTGGGCACACTAAGGGCACTACCTTGTGATAAAGGCTGACCGACAATTTGTTCTAAACGCGCTGCTGCAATACGTTGTTGCTCAGCGGCGGCTTGATAGGCATTTTGCTCTTGTAAGATGCGGTTTGTCGCCAACTCTAGCTCGATACGTGCCGATACCCCTTGAGCGACACGGCGTTGCATCATGGCCTCAAAGTCATTTAACTGCTTAAGGTTTTCGATATAAACCCGTTGTTTTGCCACTGCGGTAATATAGCTTTGCCAAGCATCAATCGTGGTCTTAGCCACCTGGTTTTGCTGCTCATAAATACGCTCAACCGCCGCTTTATCATCAAATACAGCCTGATTGACATTCGCCGTTAGCTTACCTCCTGTCCACAGCGGTTGGCGAATGGTGATCTGCGAGACTATGTCATCTTCTCGATCATACCCCGTACTAATGCTAGGCGTCGGTAGCAAATTTAACTTTGCCGCATTGATGCCTTCAGTCGTGGCTTGCTGTTCCGCGCGCGCAGAACCCACCAAGGGATGCGTTTGGATAGCTTGCGAAATCAAAGCGTTAATTTGTACATCGGTGACAGCGGCTTGAGCACTTACAGTAGCCCCAAACCAGGCCAGTAAGCATCCCGCTAGTAAACGACTAATAGCGTGCTGGGTTTGATTATAGGTTTGTGACATAATTTATGGACTGTCCCTATTAATATAGTTTCTATATTATTGTTTTGCTTAACGTTGCTGCTAGTAAGCTAGCTTTCCACTATAAAAACAATAACGATATTAGATAAATAAGTGACTCATTTAATCTTATTATATATTTAGAAATTTTTAATAAATTATAAACTATTTATAAGCATTATAAATAAACTTTTTTCGAGTTTTATTACACTTACTTTTAAAAAAATATATTTTTATGCTGCTTTCTTATCCTTAAAAACTTCTATAATCGGTCATATCAATATAGATTACTCATTGAATAATCAGAATAAAATAGGATACTTACAGTAAATAAGTAGGTTTTCCTTAGGAAAATTAGCAGGTATAAAAATTGGTACTGATTATACAGGGAACTATAGCAAATATGTTCTAAAGTCGTCATAGATATTTAGACCAGACGTTAGTAATGCATTAGGCTACAAATAGCTCAGATATCTAAAACGCTTTTTTCTATGCCATGCTAAGATAAGCGCTTAGGCTAGCATGGGATATCTAATCCTATTTCTCCACTTATTTTCACTCAGCTAAGACGACCTTATGACTACTAAATCACGGGATAAATGGTTACCAGCGCTACTATTGGCAGGCATAGTCCATGTCATAGTATTTGCGGCGCTATATATCAACTATGCCAATAACAACAAACCGCTAGCGACAGAAACCAATCCTACAAACGCACAGCCTACCTTGTCGGATACGACTAGCCAGCCTACTGCTCTAGTTAGCGAGACTGAGATTATAGAAGTGCCAGTTATAGCTAAAGAAGTACCCGGTGTAGCTACAGAAGTGCCCGTTATAGAAGGTGCGCCTCCTCAGTCTGTAGAGACGCAAAGTGCAAGTAGTCTTCAACCAGCTGGCGCCGATAATAAGAGCAGTGCTACCGATAGTAAGACGCTTACAGGCACTCCGATAGAAAACGCTAGTGAAGGTCGTCAAACTACAGCTAACTCATCTCCATCTCCATCTAAACCTAGCTCGCAGACTGCTACCACCAATGTAGGCGCAGAAAATACTTCTGACAGCGTTGCCAATAACCCATTGAGCACACAACGCCCCAATCCTGCCCTATTAGATATGGATATGCCTAGTCAAGGCAGTAAAGGCAAGACGGCATTAGACCAACAATACAATGCAGTGAAAGATGAAACTGAAGCCTTAAACGCTAAGATGAGCTCAGGTATTAGCGAGATTAAGAGTCGCAATCAGAAAAGAATAGAGGAAGCGCAAGCTATGCAGGCTTATGCCCATGCGGTTGATAATGGCAGACCTAGCGTAGCGCTCACTAGTAAACCAGCGGCTAAAGACCCCTCAACTGGCAACTCGGAGCCCAATACTACTAAGTCGCCTAGCAATAGACTGACCACGCCTACGGGTAATGAATAAGAGAACTCGTATTAACAGCCAAGGGGTATAAAAAAAGGGCCAACCCTCTAAGACGGTTAACCCTTGTTAAACTTGCAGTAATTCTAAGTCTTTAGATTAAGTTTTTAGATAAAGCTAGCAATATTTCAGAGCCAACTCTTCTGCTGGCTTAGGCGCCCAAATGCGCTTCTGCCCCTTTTTTCTCTAAATACTCGTTGATTTGCTCTAAACGCTCAGGCGTGCCAACATCAATCCAATTGTCGGTCATAACTTCAGCGGTAACTTGAAACTTAGGCATTGCCTTTTTAAGTAAGATACCTAGCGGAGCTGCCTGCCCTTCTACCAATCCTGCCACGATAGTTGGCGATAAGACGCTAATACCCGCAAAGGTATGTTTTTGCGCATTAGCGATAGCTTGCTCGCTCGCCAACCCATTAATAATAGCAAAGTCCCCACCATCATTATGCTGCGGATTATCAATCATAATAAGATGTGCTAACTGATCCGCGCCCAACTCATAATCGGTCAATTGCTTAAAATCGTAGTTCGTCCATATATCTGAATTGACTAAGATAAATGGTGCGTCTTGCAATTTATTATGGTGCAGCGCATTAAAGATACCTCCAGCAGTTTCCAAAGGTTCATCCTCTTCAACCGACCAATGTAGCGTGACACCAAACTCACTACCATCCCCTAACCGCGCCATTAATTTTTCAGCCAACCACGAAGCATTAATGGTGATATCGGTAATACCGGCTGCCTTTAAGGCTTTGATATGCCAAATAATCAGCGGCTGACCACCGACTTCGACTAAAGGCTTAGGGGTCTCTAAAGTTAGCGGACGTAAACGGGTACCTTTACCAGCCGCAAGAATCATTGCTTGTGTAATCTTTGCCATTCTTTATCCTGATTAATGTAGTCAGTAGCTTGTTTATTGAGCATTTATTAAATTTAATAGTGAATAACTTATAGAGCTAATAGTCTAACAAAGTTAATTAAACTTATCTTAACCGTTATTGTGCAAATTTCTGTTTAAAAGCAGGCATCACGGTCTCTTCGAGCCAGCCTTTAAATTCAGTAGCGATAGCGGCTATTGGGCTGTCATTCTGCTGGCTTAACCAAGTCAACTCTACTAATAAATCGCGCATAACTTTCGGAATATCAGCTAAGTAGCGCGCCTTACCATCACGTTCACTTAATCGTACGAAGATACCTAAGATTTTTAGATGACGTTGCATCCCCATAACCATCAAGTCGTAAGTCAGCTGCTCGGTTGTAATATGGCTAACGTCTGCGGCAATGTTGGCTGACCCTACTTTATCACTATAGTATTGTGTCCAAGCTGCAATTTGCTCTGCTGACCAATCAACATAAGCGTCGCGTAATAAAGAGGACAAGTCATAAGAATAAGCGCCAATCACAGCATCTTGAAAGTCAATCACGCCTAGACGCTCCGCATCTGCACAATCTTGCATCAGGTTGCGGCTATGATAATCGCGATGCACTATAACTTTAGGCTGCGTTAGTACTTGCTCGATAATCGCTGTTTTTAGAGCTTGCCAGCCTTGTTGCTCAGTAATGGCAAAAGGTACTCCTACGTAAGGGATAAACCAGTCACTAAATAAGTCCATTTCGCGCTCTAGCATAGCGGCATCATAATCAGGCAGTTGCGCTTGTTGCTGGGCTTGGACCGGCTCAATAGTTTGTAATACTAATAAGGTATCAATAGCTTGTTTATAATAGCTATCTACCACCTCTACCGGCGCATTCGCTACCAAGTGAGCAAACTCTGTAGTGCCGAAATCTTGTAGTACTAAAAACCCTTGCGCCATATCCTTGGCAATGATGGTAGGCACGTTGATGGTGGGAGCTAACAGCTCGTCTACAGTGACAAACTCAACGATAGATTCCATCTCAGGGGGAGCATCCATTACAATATAGCGCAGTGGTTCATTGACCGTATTGGTCTGGTCCTGCTCGCCCGCCTTTGCAGTTAAACAAAGTCGATGATAGCGGCGAAAACTGGCATCGCCCGGCAAACTGTCTATTTGTATATCAAAGTCATGAAACTGCTCTTGCAACCAATTATGTAAGCTAATTTCGCGCTCAGTGGCAGTAGGTGTATTGGCGGATGTAGATGCGATCATAGGGCTCGTCTTATTAATAGTTCTAAATATAGGGAATGGTTTAGCACAGCTATCCGATATAGGTAAATAATATAGCTACCTAACATCAAGCGCGTCGCTTATTGCTAGTTTAATCCTAGTAATGTGCCATTAGCAGAACCAAATGGAGCAACTTTACGAGGTCAATGGCTGCAGTAAGCGCAACCCTTGCAACACGACATATCGCTGATTAAGTGGCAGATAGTGTAGCTGAATTATAAAGCCTTGACCATGTGCACCTGGGTTTGTTTCGCTATAAAATAGTAGCGTTACGCAAAAACCTAGCTTAGATAAGCGCGAGTCACCTTGCTCATTTTCGCCATATTTCCTGAGGTGATTCACAGCTAATAATGCTATGATTGCGCTGAGCAACAGGGTAAAATCTGCCACGGCTTATCCTTGCAGGTAGCTCGCCAGCTGTTAACGCTCTGATTATAAAGGGCGCTGTACCCTAAGCTGGTCTAATAAAGCACTAAGATTGCTGATAAAATCTTGCTGGTTGTACCCTACCTAGCGCCACCAATGTCGCTAGCCATTGCATCATTAAGTGACTGAATTACTGTCGAATAAAATAGGTGTCCCCTTGCCATACTCACCACTATACCAAAGCATTCACGTCATTTTATTTGGCGCTCTAAGTCTATCGGCACTCTCTATGAGTACGGCCGCCAATGCCGCGATTGAGGATTTAAGCTCGCGCTCTGTGATAACCAGCGCCACGGTAGCAGCTGAGCCGAATACCAATCCAGTTACTAATAATACCCCAGTAATGGCTACGGGCGCTGCTGCATTCAGCACGGATAATGATGCCTTTTTATACGACACCACTTATAAAAACGAGACGGCTGCTAGCACAGAGCAAGCTACCACCCCAGAGAGATTGACAGAAGATAATGCTGCAAGCCCAGCAGAAGCTTTAGGCACCAATGATTCTTTAGAAGAAAATAATCTCCTAGCCGTAGAAAATCCTACTGTTATAGAGGAGCCCGTTGCTAACACCTCATCAAATTCTACTAAAGATATCCAAGCCGATGATGACAGTATTCAGCGCAGTCTAGAGCGTCTCGCTGAACATTATGAGTTGGTCCCACTAGCAGAAAGACAGCAGAAAAACAAAGTCAATCTGAGTGATTTATTAAACTTAGAGCAAAGCGTAGTGGTGGCACCTAAGCCTACGCGGATGCCTAATGGCTTACCTTCGAACACCTCGGCAAAAAATAATAGTTTATATGACAGCAGTTTAAATTCAGATACCTTAAACAGTCGCGCTCGTTGTGAGGGTCGCTGGATCTATCCGCAAGCCAATGCTAAAGCGGCGCTAATCACTGGTGCTGATGGTGTAGTCCGTCCCGATATGTCGCTTTATGCCGAGTCTGATTACGGCTATTACGACAATGTTGATTATGCAGAGCTCTCTGGCAATGTCATCATTGACCAAGGTACGCAACATATTGAAGCGGATAAAATCGTAGTCAACTTAACGAGTGGTGTAGCGGCAGCTCAAGGTAAAGTGATGTTTACGGACGCGGCAGTCTCACCTACAACTGGGGCTGGCGAGCAGCTGACTGCACCAACAACAGACGGCGGTATTATTGGGGTAGCCGACAGCTTGGCGTATAATACTGAGACCGGTCAATCGACCGCAAAAGATGTGGCTTTTGCTAGCGTACCACTACAAGCCCACGGTTATGCTAAACGCCTGAATAGACCTAGTGAAACTCGCTATGAGCTTGATGATGTTATGTTTACCACCTGCCCGCCTACAGATCGTAAATGGCAGCTCGATGCCAAAAATATTGATATTGATACTGAGACTGGCCGCGGCGTAGCGACGAATTCTACTTTCCGTATTGCCGATATTCCTGTGCTTTATCTCCCCTATTTCAACTTCCCTATCGATGCCCGGCGTAGCAGTGGTTTCTTAACCCCGCGGGCTAGCATTGGCAGTGAAAATGGGCTTGAGTTAGATATTCCCTACTATTTCAACCTCGCGCCTGATTATGACGCGACTTTGAACACGCATCTCTATACCAATCGCAACCCTATGCTAAGTGGCGAGTTTCGCTATCTGACTGAAAACTACGGTGAAGGACGCTTAACAGGCTCCTATCTCCCTGATGATAGAAAGTATGATGGTGAAGACCGCAGCAGCTTTTTTTACGACCATTATTGGGCATCTGAAAAGGTGCCACATTTAGATGGGGACATTACTTATAAATATGTCTCTGATGCCGATTATTTGACTGATTTTGATACGCTAGGCTTAGCAGATAACAACATTAACCTGCCGAGACGCGCCCGCTTAAGCTATTACAATGACTTGCTGACCGGTGAACTAAAAGTTGAAACCTTTCAGAGCCTAAAAGCTTTTACCAATGATAACGTAGCTATTGCCGATAAAGACAAGCCCTATTCCCGCTTGCCACAGCTCAATTTAAATTACAGATTACCTTGGTCGGAGAAGATAGATATCACCGGTGTCCATGATTCAGCTTACTTTAAGAAGTCTATCGATGACGGCTCTGAGGTAGAAAAAAGTGGCGTGCGTCTGTATAACAAATTGAGTGCCAGCTATCCGGTAGAGCGAGCTTGGGGCTATGTCACGCCGCAGGTCAGTCTCCAGCATCTCTTGACTTCTTACGATCAAGACAGTCTTGATGACAATCAGTTGGACCGTGAAGATGGCAGACAGTCGGTATTTGTACCACAGATGAGTGTTGATGCAGGCTTGCACTTATCGCGTACGGGCTCGCCTTTTGGTTGGTTTGATGAGACGCTAGGCGGCTATCAGTTGCTCAGTCCTCGAGTAAAATACACTTATTCTCCTTTTGAAGAGCAAAACTCGCTGCCCAACTTTGATACTCGTATTGCTTCTATTAACTATAAGCAACTGTATGCAGACAGTTGGTTTTTAGGTCATGACCGCTTGCAAGATTTACATGCCGTCACGCCGGGTCTAAATTATCGTTACGTCGACGCAATGGGGGTGACACGTTTTGATGGTAGTATTGCTGAGCAGTTTTACCTCAAAAATGGCGAGGTCACCCTCTCTGAAGAGTCCCCTGTATTTACAGAGCCCTCTTCGGGTATGGTTTGGGAAGCCAGCACTCAACCCTATCAAAACTTTTGGGTAGACTTAAGTGGCGCGGTCACTAACAGCTACGATTTAAACTATTTGACCACTGAGCTGCGTTATCAGCCTACAGAGGATAGTTTGTTTAACGTGGGCTATATTAAACGCCGCGAAGACGTCAATACTAACCAGTTGCCTTTGTCGGCGGTAACGGCCTCTACGGTCTTTCCGATTAACGGGAACTGGCGGATGCTCGCGCAAGGTCAATATGACTTAAAACGCGACAGAATGTTAGATGCGCTGCTTGGGGTAGACTTCGAAGATTGCTGTTTTGGCTTTGCAGTCTACGGTCGTCGCTACTACAATGACCTCAATTTATCTGACAAACCGAATCAGGCGATTATGGCAGAGATACGCCTTAACGGCTTAGGCGACAGTACCAGCCGTTTAACCCGCCTGTTATCTGACAAAATATTAGGGTTTGAGCCTGTGCAAAGGGCATGGAAGGACTAATTTAAACGATTAATTTATTAAGTCATTTATATAACGGTCTTTTGAGTTTGGTAATGCCTGTAGACAAAAAGGGCGCTATTAGCTCAAACTCAAAAGACAGACTATAATTGCAAAAATTTTGAATGCGACGCTCCGTGGCAGTAAATTTAATGAGGAATTTCATGAAAGTTTTATCTTTTCGACGTTTAAGTGGTGCCGCTTTATTCACACTAAGTGTGGGCGCCGGTCTGAGCATGACAACTGCGGCCACTGCAGCGGATACCAATCAGGCAGCAACTGCCCGGACCACTACCACGGCTGTGCCAAAGTCGCCTACCCGCGCTCAAAGTCAAGACGGCATCATTGCTCTAGTGAACCAAAACGCTATCTTGAAAAGTGATTTAGCTGTTGCCGTCGCTCAAGCGAAACAACGTGCCGCCTTAACGGGTGATGCCATACCTGCGGGTCAACAGCTGCAATCTGAAGTGCTAAATGCGCTTATATTGCGCGAGTTACAGTTGGCCTTGGTCAAGCGCGTGGGTATTAAACCGGATGAAGAAGCGGTGAATGCGCGTTTGGCACAGATTGCACAAAGCCAAGGGATGACTAGCCTAACAGAGCTGCAACAACGCTTTGACGCTGAGCAACCGGGTAGCTATGCTAGAGTCCGTCAGCAGGTCATTGAAGAGGCTTCCATTCAAGCCTTACAACAGCGCCAAGTGGCGAGTCGCGTCCGTATTACCGATCAAGATATCGAAGCGTTCTTAGCTTCTCCTGAAGCCAAGCGTTTGAATCAAAGCGAATATCAGACCATCCATGTACGCGTGCCGTATATAGACGACTACAGCCGCTTATCAGAGAAACAACGTGATGAAGCTCTGCAAGTTGCTAATAAACTTTATACCGCTTTAAAGCAACCTAATGTGGATGTGAACGCTGCCATGTCAGCCGTCCAGGGTAAGTATGCTGTCCCCTTGCAAGGTGGCAATATGGGGTATAACAAAGCGGCAGGACTGCCTGTGCAATTAGCCAATGCCATCACTATGCTAAAAGTCGGTGAAGTCAGCCAACCTATTATCAGTCCTGAAGGGATTGATGTGGTTAAACTGGCTGATAAGAAAAGCGCAGATAAGATGATTATCCCGCAGTGGCGCGCGCGTCATATCTTAATCAAAGTTGATGATTTGCAATCAGAAGAATTGGCAAAGCAAAAGATTAATGACCTTTATGAGCAGTTGCGTCGTGGCGCTGACTTTGCATCGTTGGCAGCTACTTACTCTGATGATGTTGGGTCTGCAGGCCGCGGTGGTGACTTAGACTGGGTTGAAGAAGGCACTATGGTCGCGCCTTTTGAGCAAATGATGAAAGCCACACCTGTAGGCGATTACTCTACTCCTTTCCAAACGCAATTTGGCTGGCATATCGTCAAAGTAGACAGTGAGCGTCAACAGGATGTGAGCGAGCAGTATCGCCGTAAAATGGCACAAGATACGCTATATAAGCGTCTAGCGCCGCAAGCACAGGAAGATTGGTTGCAAGAATTACGCGCTGGTGCTTACGTCAAAATTTTTGATGAAAATATCACGGCTGATTTGGTCCAATAGCCTCTCAGTAATGCCGATTACGCAAAATTCGTTAATAAAAAAGCCTCTAATTAGAGGCTTTTTTTATGGGCTATATAGACTAATTATACAAGATAACCTAGTGCTATAATCCCATCATATTTTGACTGTCTTTAGCAGGCAACGTATCTGATTATTCTACTATCCATTTGCTACCTGGCTATTATCTATCTACTAATTGCCTACTCTCTGACTAACTATCTACCCAGCAAGGCACGTGGATCGATGGGATTGCCATTCTGACGGACTTGGAACTCTAGTCCGACTTGATTGGTTTGACCGGTTCTACCCATAGTAGCGATGCGTTGGCCACGTTGTACCTGATCTCCTTCTTTGACCAACAACTGACTGTTATGGGCATAAGCCGTGATATAGCTTTCGCCATGACGTATCATGATTAAGTTGCCATATTCAGGTAAGCCATCGCCAGAGTATAGGACAACCCCAGATTGGCTAGCGACGACCGGATCGCCTTCTCGACCGGCAAACCACATGCCCATCACCCCAGCTTGCTCGTCAAAATTACGGGTGACTTGGTTGCTAGTAGGATAGACATAGCCTTGAGTATCTGTCGCCGTCGTGCCATAAACTGGACCAGAGGGTTTAGGCGCTGGCGCTGTAGGTTGCTGCTGCGGGCGAGTATTGGTCTGATACCCAGTATTCGCTGCGGGACGGGCTTGCGTATTACCGCCTTGCCATAGCTTTAACCACTGACCTGAATAGATAGTATATTGGCTATCGAGACCATTAATAGCCCCAATATGACGATAATTTAACCCATAACGGGCAGCTATCTGACTGACGGTATCGCCACGTTGGACACGATAAAAATTAGGCACGCCTTGAGCATTGGCGACGATAGTAGGCCCTGTTGACCCGCCTGCTTGATAAGTCGGCTTAGTCGCGCAACCCACTGCCCCTATCGCTAAGATAGCTACTGCAGCTAGTGGTCGCCATTGTTGCCAAGTTGTCTTCGTGTTCATAATATTCCCTATCTTTTTAAGCCATGAATTCAGCCACCTAGCTTAGCGTAATGCTGATTCAATACAGTATTGAATCAACCAGTCCATGCCTTTGGTCTAGCCAAGCTTGGGTGGTAAAGCCGTGTAGTTTACAATGATGTGTATAGCAGTGCTACTGTAAATAAGCGCTTTTACTCCCGCCACTCTACCAAATAATTGCCAAACTAACTCAACGCTGTAGCTAGCTATCTTTAACGTTTTAGCAGTTGCTAGTGCCCTGCAAGTACTGGTGTTACCCTTATCACTAAGAGAGCATTTAGCAGCTGCGGCGGCACTATTTAAAGGTATAATAGCGTATAATTACTCGAACTAATTGGGTCATTGAGGTTATAAAATAGCCGCTCAGATTTATCTTGAGCGAGCCTAGATGCTAAGCCCTATAAATGCCAAATAAACCCTTATAATGACTGCCAATCTAGGTATAAGTTTGCGGTTAAATTAGCCCCTTGTATATCCTAGCCTGAACACCGCTGATGTCAATTATTCTAGCAACTTAATAACCTAATATTACACACGGTATAGACTGGCTTAACCTAAGCCAGTTACCAGAATAGAAGGGGCTTAAATGTTGCTGAAACTTAAGTTTAAAATACAATATGGCTACACTCAGCCTAATATATAATGTGACATTTATCGGTGCAGCTATTACCATAGGTATACAATATCTGTGAGTAAGTGTGCTGCTGAATGAACTGTTTGTCTACTTTGCATGAGATATCTATGCTACCTATAAAAGATCTTCTTATGACTAAATCTTACACTTCTGGTGCCAAGTCTCTGTGTGACAAGTTGTTTTCTACAGGATTACCGTCTAAAAATGCCCTAGCTAAATTGGGTATGGCGGGCCTCTTAGCGAGCTTGCCGCTCATGAGCCAAGTGGCCAATGCTGCCAGTAATGTGTCAACGACTATTCCTGTCGATATGTCTGGAATCAATATTACCCAGCATGAAATTGCTGTGATGCATGTCCTCTCTGAGATCTGTCCGCCTATGCTGCGTGGCAATCAAAAGCAGCGCTTTTTTAATTCTTATAATGCCAAGCTGCATCAGTTAATGCCTACCTTAGATGACCCTAAAGCTGCTATCCAATATTTGTCTACGCAGCAGGATTATCGTGAGGTTTTGCAAACTATCCGTGTTTGGACCATGCAATTCTCTAAAAAAGACAACCGTTTGCTTTGCCAAGATATGGCCAATGGTGCCTTTTAACAGCCGAATCTTTAGCGCCTTACCATCAGTAAAAGAAGCTCAGCACGTCGTGTACGTGCTTTTTTTATGTATCTGTCCCGTCCTGAAATAAGTTCCTAAAGGCACATTTAGCTATTTATCCCTCATAGCCATTTTGCTAATATAGTGCCCCTAACTTCTTAGTCGACTTCTTCCTATTCTCTTTTGGATTTGCAGTGTAAGACTCTATTCTTTGAACGCTTTAATAATGTGGTGTAGACAGTTATGACAGACCTTCGCTTAAAACATAAACTCCTTTCGGTAGTCGCCATGACGGGGCTATCGGTCGTCTCACTGCCAGCTTTGGCTGAGATTGTACCGCCTGAGATCGACAGTAAGGCTTATGTTTTAATGGATTACAACACCGGTGCCATCTTAGCGCAAAAGAATGCCGACCAGGCGCTGCCGCCCGCGTCTTTGACCAAGATGATGACCAGCTATATTATTGAGCAGCGCTTGGCTTCTGGCGATTTAAAAGAAGATGATCAAGTTTTGATGAGTAAAAATGCTTGGTGTCGTGGTAGCAGCACTGAGTCTTGCATGTACGTGCCTGTAAACCAATCGGCTAGCGTCATTGACATGCTACGCGGCATCATCATTCAATCGGGTAACGATGCTTCTAAAGCTATGGCAGAGCATATCGCCGGCAGCGAAACCTCTTTTGCTACTTTGATGAATGAGCAAGCAGCTAAAATTGGCATGACCAATACCAATTTTGAGAATGCTACAGGGATGCCCGCTGAAGGCCACGTAGCCTCGGCTATGGATTTAGCGAAACTTGCCCAAGCTATTATCAAAAACAGCGATAAA
>Ga0208015_1000502_pt1 | contig 20298 bp, 11 predicted proteins | sample 26BtaG_FD_184101 | JGI IMG/M metagenome (GOLD analysis project Ga0208015, IMG submission 184101) | Marine viral communities from Cariaco Basin, Caribbean Sea - 26B_WHOI_OMZ_CsCl (SPAdes) (version 2) | ecosystem: Environmental > Aquatic > Marine > Oceanic | place: Caribbean Sea: Cariaco Basin...
CAAATCACTTTCACACCCAATTCCTTTAACTGCGGAATGTCTTTTGTGAATTCATCAAAATGACCGGAAGGTGAATATTGTCGAATGTTGGCCTCATAAATAACGGCAGTTTCCAACACGTCATCAGATATGGGTTGAATTTCTTCCTGATTCGTTTCTTCAATGAAGGCTTCAACTTTCTTTTCTTCTTTACAAGCAACAATCAGCGTAAAACTGAAGATTGCCAAAATGAAATTTCTCATGGTAATTAATTTAATTTGATGTTTAGTTTTAATTCTTTTGAAGTGTTCCATTCTAATGGAATGATGACGATCTTTTGATCTTTATTATAAATATAATTCAATTTTTTGCGTCTTATTTTAACCGATTTTGGTTTTAAACTTATATTGTGAAGGACAAGTTCAACAGATTTTGTTTGCGATTGGAAATCGGAACCAATTTCAGCTTCCTGCCCGTCCGACAGGCGGGCGATTTCAATTTCAATTTCTCTCGCGGTCACTTTTGATGAAAATGTCATCAGTTCATAGTGTCCTTTTTCATAGGCCTTAGCCGTCAATCCATCATCATTATATAACTGACCTTCACTTTCCAAAACTGAAGCATCATAATAGTAATGCAATTCAAACGTGTTCCCATCATAGTCCTTGGTACTTTGCATGGGTTTTGCCATAGGAATAAAAGCACCACTCCGCACAAAGGTTGGAATCATATCTTCTGCAACTTTGACGGTGACTCTTTTTCCTCCTTCAAACTTTTCATTGGTATAAAAATCAAACCAATTGCTGTTTTTAGGGAAGTAAATTTCCTTTTCAGTAACTTGAGGTTTAAGAATTGGTGCGATTAGAAAATCATCGCCCCAAAAGTATTCCGAGGCATCGGTTTTGAGCGCCTCTGAATCGTCTTCAAAAAATAACGGTCGCATTAGTGGCGTGCCTTTCTTGTGATTTTGAAAGCTCAGATTATAATTATAGGGCAACAATTTATAGCGCAATTCGATGGATTTCTTAGCCAAAGCCTTAGTTTTAGAGTCCCAGAAAACAGGTTCTGCAGGGACTTCTTCCTGGGCATGCGGACGGTAAATAGGTTGGAAAACGCCATATTGTAGCCAACGTGTATAAAGTTTAGCATCCTGATTGTCGCCTGCAAATCCGCCCAGATCTGAGTGCATATATCCCAAACCTTGCATGCCCATTTGCAGTGCAATTTCGGGTTGACTTTGTAAGCCGCCCCAAGTTCTGTTAACATCTCCAGACCAAGGAATCATGCCAAAACGTTGCGATCCTGAATATCCTGCACGCATCAATATGAAAGGTCTCTGGTTAGGAAAATCAGCCTTATAGCCATCTGCAATCAACCGGGCCCAATCGTGGCCGTAAATATTATGGACCTCATCTGCTGTTCCTGTAGCGTGAAGTAGCTTTGAAGGATGAACTTCAGGTTCACCCAGATCGCCCCAAACTCCGGTCACACCCATATCTGCGAGACCTTTGTAAATATTCCAAAACCAAGCTTTTCCTTTCGGGTTATAGATATCGATCAATCCCGTATTTCCAAAATAAAAATCGAACGTATAGGGATTTCCAACAGAATCTTTTGCCATGACATCCTTATCGACAACTTCTTGCCAACGCTTGGAAGTGGTCAAAACAAATGGTTCAGTCACCAAAATCGTGTTGATATGGCCAGACTCTAAATCTTTGATCATTTGGGTCGGATTTGGAAAGGAGTCTTTTAAAAACTCAAGATTTCCCATATGGCCTTTAATGTCCTTTCCAAACCAAAAAATATCGATGATCACCGCGTCCAAAGGGATTTGTTCATCCCTAAATTTTTGAACAGTGGCTGCAACTTCTTTTTGGGAATGGTAGCCAAAACGGCTTGAAAAATTGCCCAAGGCCCAACGTGGCGGCATTGGTTGTTTCCCTGTTAAATCGGTGTAATTATCGATTAAATCTGTCCAAGAATCGCCCACGATGACTTGGTAGGTTTTTCTACCAGAAATGGTTTCATAGGTTAGGGTGTTATCTTTCTTACTGTCCAAATCCAAAAATCCGATCGGTGCATTATCAAAATGGACCATGTATTTGTTTGATGACATCATGATTGGCATCGTGTAGTTCATCAACTCCGAATGGGTTTCATAACCATAATGCGCACGATTATAAAGTTTCAATCGGTGACCGCGACGGTTCATGCCCAAGGCCCTTGCACCGCCACCATAGAGAATTTCATCTTTTGTGAGGTTGAACTGGATAGTTTCCAAGCTGTCGTTTTTGACATAGCCCATTTTTTCAGAAATGATGGGTTTACCTTTGTATGTATAAGAAATTTGAAAAGGTTGTTTTTGGATGTTAACCGAAATTCCTGGTGTTTTCAATTCAAAGGACGTATCGGTCTTAAGCAATTCTGATTCTACTGTTTCTGGTTTAAAAACTACAGCGTGTGAATTTTCATTGAAAGTCTCGCCGTTGGGAATGAATGTGGTTTCAAAAATACGTTCACTGTAGGGAATAATTTTATAAACACCATCGTTGACTTTTATTTCCAAAACGTTGTTATCGTAATTGATGGATTCAAAAGATCGGTTTGGGTTCTGTGAAAAACCCATGAGTGATGAGAATAGGAATATTACTAATATGTGTTTTTTCATTTGTAATTCTCTTTCAAAATTCAAGTTTTTGCTCAAACCTGACAGGTTTTTAAAACCTGTCAGGTTTATTCAGAAGTTTTACACCATTTTAAATCAGGCTGTTTTTTCACCCTTCTGCCACCATGTCGGCAGACTGGTTAAGAATTTTCAAGACCTAACAGGTTTTTGTAACCTGTTAGGTCTGATAACGTCCTATTCAGTCCTTCTCAACAAAAACGTCAACGGAATATCCAATCGTTTTTGCCAAGAAACTTCTGTATGTTCTGCGCCTTCAAACTTTAGGTTTCTAAAATTTGATTGGTCATAACCTTTATCCTTAAAAATCGTGTTGACTCTTTCTGCGTATTTTGGATAGAACCTATCCAATGTCTTCGTGCCGTAATCAAAATAGAATCGGTGGTTTTTTGGAGATGGCAAGTTGGCCTTCATATACTCAAAAAATGTATCGGCCAATAATTCGCCGTCATTAGGATTAGTCCCCGGCCAATGGGTTGATAAGCAAGCAACGGCTCCAAAAATTTCCGGATATTCGCAAATAGCATACATAGAAATCAATCCGCCCATGCTCGACCCTGCTACAAACGTATTGTCCCTATCGGTCAACACCGAATAATTGGCATCCACATAAGGTTTCAACTCATTAACTATAAACCCCAAATAGTTATCTGATGTCACGTTATCAAACTTAAAATTGTCCTTTTTGGCCTGCTCAAAAAGAGAATCCCGAACCGATTTAGGCAAGGACTCAAAAGGCTTTTGTGGAAAATACTCACTATGACGCAAATCGTTGATATTGAAAGGGGCTACCACAATAAAATCTCTGGTGATGCTGTCGTTCATCAATTGACTGGAGGTTTCATCCACCTTCCATTCTTGCTTATTCCAAGTGATGGTGCTATCAAACAACATTTGCCCATCGTGCATGTACAATACTGCATATTTTTTACTGTTGGAATAGCCTCCTGGCAACCATATATCCACTTTTCTTGGCGGAATATAATTGGATGGAAAATCATCTATCCGCAGCAAAGTACCTCCAGCAAAATCGCCTTCAATGGTTTCTGTTTGAACCTTGGAAGTATCCGCAGGTTTGATGATGACCTTTTTGTCTTTCTTAGTTTCACAAGAAAGTGAGAGGACTAAAAGGAGGGATATATATACTATCTTTTTCATGTCTTTTGTTTAGACCTACAAGGTTCTAAAACCTGGCAGGTCATTTATGGAAACCTTGCAGGTTGGTTTATAGCAAAACTTAGGGGATTGCGAATTGGAATTAGTGAATTTTTTTGAAAATTTAAAGTTCAATGATCATCGATGTTTTTCCGTCAATGGTCAACCTATCTTCCAATGATATTCTTTCTTCCGACAAAACATCCTTCCCATTAGTGGCCGTACCAATCATTTCAGCAAAGCGTTTCAAATCTAAAGTTTGAGCTTTAGGATTATTATTGATGATCACCATCACTTTATCGTCAGCGTCATATCTAAAATACACATAGACATTATGCTCTGGAACAAACTGCATCGTTTTACCAGTATGAATGACTGATTTCGACTTTCGCCAATTAAAAATTTTCTTTGAAAATTCAAAATATTCGGTTTGTTCGGCAGTTCTTCCTTCTGCGGTAAACGCATTCATAGGATCACCTTCCCATCCACCAGGAAAATCACGACGGATATCACCATCACCCTTCAAATCCTTATTACCAACCATCCCCAATTCGTCACCATAATAAACCTGAGGAATCCCCCTAACCGTTGCAATAAGCGTCATGATCATCTTATAGGTGTTGATATCCGATCCGTAGATTCCATTGATCCGATTGGTATCATGATTGCCCGCAAACACAAAGATATTGTTGATGTCTGGGTACAAAAAGTCATTCACAAAATTCTCATACGCTTTGACCATCCCTTTATCCCATCCTTGCTCATCTTCTGCGAACATTTCCAAAATGGCATCGTGAAGGGTGAAATCCATGACGGTTGGCAAATGGGAATTGTAATTATCTATGGCTCCAATTTTACTGTCCTTTTGCCAATAGGCCATTTGCGCCTGATTGTGCATCCACACTTCGCCGGCGATATTGAAATTAGGATATTCATCCATTATGGCCTTGGTCCATTTGGCAATCCCTTCTTTATCGTTATAAGAATAGGTATCTACACGAAAGCCGTCCAGATCAGCAAACTCTACCCACCAAATGGCATTTTGGATCATATAGTTCAACACCAAAGGATTTTTCTGATTGATGTCAGGCATAGTCGTATCGAACCAACCGTTCATACAAGCTTCTTTGTCGGCTTTAGAGGCGTTTGAATCAAATTGCGTCGTCATTCTATAACTGCTTCTTTGAAATCCGTTTTCGCCATGTTCCCAATAGTGAATCCAATCTTTTGATGGCAAATCAAGAATCATCCAATGTTTACTTCCCCAATGATTGGTGACATAATCCATGAGGAGTTTCATATCGCGCTTGTGCATTTCTGATGCCAATCGTTTATAATCCTCATTGGTTCCAAAGCGCGGATCAATTCTATAATAATCGCTCTGCGCGTAGGTATGATACGAATAAATGGGTTCATTGTCCTCCAAAAGTGGCGTACTCCATATGGCCGTCACTCCTAAGTCTTCCAAATAATCCAAATGGTCAATAATGCCCTGAATATCGCCACCATGACGTCCTGAAAGCTCCTCCCGATTCATTTTTTCGAGAGTATCTTCGGTATTATCGTTATCAGGATTTCCATTGGCAAACCGATCCGGCATGATCAAATAAATCAGATCACTGGAATCGAAGCCCTTTCTTAGGGCAGAATTTTCACGACGCGATTTAAACTCGTATAATTTGGTACTCACAATTTTATGGTCCCTTGAAAATTGGATTTCATAGGTCCCAGGACTTACATTCTTGGTGTTGATGGTAACAAACAGATAGTTTGGGTTTTCAGTTTTTTGAATATTGGTAATTTGAATTGTGTTCGAAAAAGCTACGTCATACTGCGCGATATCCTTACCATAAACCATCAATTGAAGTTCTGGATGATGCATTTCCGACCACCAAAAAGGAGGCTCAATCTTTTCAACTTGCGAAAAAAGTGTCATGCTTAAAAGTAGTATTAAAATGCTCAATAAGTTCTTCATTTTTTCTCATTTTTTATATTAAAATCGGATAAGGAAGGTTTAGACGGTTACTATGGCATCCGGATTTATGGTCACCACTTTTCCGTTGACTAAAATATCCATAGCTTCATCGCCTTCCAATCCAAATTTTGTTTCGGTTTTACCTACATGTATTTCAAGGATCTGATTCCTAAAATTGATTTTAAATGAGTAGGAATCCCATTGTTCAGGAATTTGAGGCTCAAAAGACAGCTTATTATCGACCACTCGCATCCCACCAAAACCCTCAACAATACTCATCCAAGTTCCTGCCATGGAGGTGATGTGCAATCCTTCTTCCACCTCGTGATTATAATCGTCCAAGTCCAATCTTGAAGTGCGTAAATAAAACTGATAAGCCTGTTCCATTCTACCCAATTTTGCAGCCTGAATGCTGTGCACACATGGCGAAAGGGAACTTTCATGAACCGTGAACGGCTCATAAAAATCAAAATGACGTTCCAGCTCTTCCATCGTAAATTGATCTTCAAAGAAATAAAATCCCTGAAGCGTATCTGCCTGCTTAATGTACGGCGAACGCAAAATACGGTCCCAAGACCAAGTCTGATTGATTGGACGTTCTGATCTTGGCAAATCTTTTACCGTAATCAACTCCTTGTCCAAAAACCCGTCTTGTTGCAAAAACACTTGATGCTCTTCGGAATATGGAAAGTATATATTTGAAGCAAGCTCTTTCCAATCTGACAATTCACTGTCCAACAGATTTGTTTTGTCTACAACACGCTTTAAATCTGAAGCGTATTCATCCTTCATTTTAGAAATAATTTCCAAAGTGTAATTAAGACACCATTGTGCAATATAATTGGTGTGGAAATTATTGTTGATATTGTTTTCGTATTCATTCGGACCTGTTACCCCCAAGATGACATACTTATTTCTATAAGTAGAAAACGTGGCGCGTTGCTTCCAAAAACGTGCAATGGCAATTAAGACTTCCAATCCTTTTTCTGGGATATAACTGAAGTCGCCGGTGTAGCGGTGGAAATTAAAAATGGCAAAAGCGATGGCACCGTTACGGTGGATTTCCTGAAAGGTAATCTCCCATTCGTTATGACACTCTTCACCGTTCATCGTTACCATTGGGTAGAGTGCCGCCCCGTCTGTAAAGCCGAGCTTTTCAGCATTTTCAATGGCTTTCTCTAAGTGATTGTAGCGATAAGTCAATAAATTCCGGGCGACCTCTTGATCTTTGGTAGCCATATAAAAAGGAATACAATATGCTTCAGTATCCCAATAGGTACTACCGCCGTATTTTTCACCCGTAAATCCTTTCGGACCGATGTTTAAACGCGCATCCTTACCCAAATAGGTGTGGTTGAGCTGCATAATATTAAAACGAATCCCTTGTTGCGCTCGGACATCGCCCTCAATAGTGATATCTGACATTTTCCAGATTTTAGCCCATGCTGCTTTTTGGTCTTCAAGCATCTGATCGAATCCAAGTTTTGAAGCTTTGTTCAACGTTTTCTTTGCCACCGAAACTAAGTCGTTTTTATCGTGATAGCGATCCACCGTATACCCTCCAAATTTGGTCATGGTCAACCTATCTCCCTTGTTTACTTTTGAACTGTATTCAAAAGTGATGGTTTTTTCGGTTTTGTCTATGGTCTTATTGGCATTTAAAGCGTTCCCATTTAAACTCAACTGCGTTTGCATAGCGGTGCACACATGAAAATTGGTGATCATGGTGTGCGATACAATAAATGCTTGATCAGCTTCAGAATCCACACTTAAGATATTCCAGAATTTATCATCCCAATTGCTGTCTTCGTTGGTGATTCCGGCATCGAGATAAGGCTCAAAAACAATTTGAGCGTCATTATTTAAAGGCGTTACATTATACTGAATGACGCCAACCTCATCCATATCTAGACTTAAAAAACGTTTGGTTTCCACCTTAAGGTCGATAGAATTTTTAAGGGTCACCTCAAAACTTCTGGACAACCAACCCTCTTTCATATTAAGTTCCCTTCTGAATTTCCGGACCTCTTTACAGGCTGCCAAATCCAAGGCTTCACCGTTAATCGTGACATTGATACCAATCCAATTTGGAGCGTTGAGCACTTTGGCGAAATATTCTGGATACCCGTTTTTCCACCATCCTACCCTCGTTTTGTCGGGATAATAAACACCGGCCACATAACTGCCCTGGAATGTTTTTCCCGAATAATGCTCTTCAAAATTGGCGCGTTGGCCCATGGCGCCATTACCGATACTGAAAATACTTTCAGAAGATTTGACACGATCGGCTTCAAAGCCCTCTTCAATGATGGACCAGTTGTTTGGTACGATATAATCTTGATTCATTTTTTATAATTATTAAGCTATTCCGAGGATTGAAATAATGGTATTGTCTTATTATAGGGTTCCTTTAATTCGTTCGGAATGACGTTTAGTGTTTTAATTTATTTTTAACCCCAAGGAACGCAAGGTTTTTCACATGGTCGCCATGAAGTTGTACTTTCTTATTACTGTTATATCTTAATACTTAATACTTTGTACTCGATACTTTGTACTTGATACTTTGTACTCGATACTTTGTACTTGATACTTTGTACTACTTTTCAATTAATTCGTTTAAAAAATCAATGCTCATTTCCGTAAAATCAGTAAAGACATAATCGGCTTCATGCAGCGTATCCTTATCGCCAATACCTATGGAGATCATTTGGGCATTGTTTGCAGCTTGAATTCCTGCCACCGCATCTTCAAAAACTATACAGTGTTCAGGGGGAACATTTAAATGTTGCGCAGCTTTTAAAAATACTTCCGGATCTGGTTTGCCTTTAGTGACGTCATTTCCATCGACGATGACGTCAAATTTTTCGAGAATATTCACCTTTTCCAAGATCATCCGAGCATTTTTACTTGCAGAACCCAAGGCGATATGCTGTTTTTTCCCTCTCAGAAAATCCAAAGTTTTAGTGACATCAGGAAGAATTTCCTCTTCGTCCATTTTATCGATATAGGTCAAATAATCATCATTTTTAAACCCCATAAGTCTTGTAAACTCAGCATCACTGATGCTTTTATTTCCCCAAGCGAGAATTTTTTCCAAAGATTTGACCCTGCTGACACCTTTCAGTTGTTCATTTTGATGCTCGGTAAAATCAATTCCGATAGTGCCTGCCAGCTTTTTCCAAGCCAGAAAGTGGTACTTTGCCGTATCCACGATCACGCCATCAAGATCAAATATGAATGCTTTTTTAGTCATGTTTTATTGTATTTACTTTGTCATTTACCATTAGCGAAAGAAGTCCTGCCAAAATCATCGAGCAGCCTCCAATCAATAAGGCATAAATAGGTTCGTTGTTAAATAACTTGGACACCATAAATCCAAGGATGGAAGCGGCCACCAATTGCGGAATCACAATAAAGAAATTGAATACGCCCATATAGTAGCCCATTTTGGAAGCTGGAAGCGCGCCTGAGAGCATGGCATAAGGAACAGATAAAATACTGGCCCAAGCAATTCCGACGCCAATCATCGGTAACCATTCAATGGTGAAGGTTGTGGGATTGGTGATGAAATATAGCGACATCATCCCGAGTCCGCCAGCAACCAATGCCAAGAAATGCGTAAATTTTCGGCTGGTTGCTTTTGCCAATAAAGGCAACAAAAAAGCCACTGCAGCCGCGATAATATTGTAATTGGCAAACATTTCGCCTACCTGATTTGCCCCGGTATTATAATCAACAGAGGTGGTATCGGTCGTTTGATAGATATGTTCAGTAACGGCCGCAGTGGTGTAAATCCACATTGAAAACAACGAAAACCACGAAAAAAACTGAACCCAAGCCAATTGTTTCATGACTTTTGGCATCATCTGAAAATCATTCATAATGTTCACAAAACCATTTCTTTTTTTGTTGGTTTGTAAATACCCTGAAACAATTAGCGCTATTCCCCCAGAAGTAATCAACCCAAAAGTAAGCACATAGAGGTCTTTTTTTAGATTGAAATTATAGACCAAGTAACTGGACAACAAACCAATGAACAAAATAATGAAGCCTTTGATCAGATGTGATTTTCCGTTTTTTTGGTACCACTCTTCGGAAAAACTTTCCCGTACAGGTTTGAATTCCTTTTCCTGTTCTTCAAAAACCTTCATTTCGTCAGGCGTGTATTCCTTGGATCTTAAGACTGTCCATAATACGGCAAGAAAAAAAGCAGCACCACCGATATAGAATGAATATTTGACTGAATCTGGAATAATTCCCTCCGGCGCCGTATTGGCCACACCAAAATAAGTGAGGATCAATGGCAGCTTAGAGGCCACATAGGCACCAATACCTATAAAGAAACTTTGCATGGCAAAGCCTTTGGTACGTTGCTCATCAGGAAGATTATCACCAACAAAGGCACGGAACGGTTCCATGGAAACATTTATGGATGCATCCAAAATCCAGAGCATTCCTGCCGCCACCCAAAGAACGGGCGAATTGGGCATCACGAACAAAGCCAGTGAAGCAAAAATAGCCCCTATCAAAAAATATGGTCGTCGACGTCCGAAACGAGAATGCCAAGTCTTATCACTTAAATAACCAATAATGGGTTGCACAATTAGACCCGTCAACGGCGCAGCCACCCAAAGAATTGGAATATCATCAATCTCAGCTCCTAAAGTTTGGAAAATACGGCTAACGTTGGCATTTTGTAGGGCAAAACCCATTTGGATTCCCAGAAAACCGAAACTCATGTTCCAAATTTCCCAAAATCCAAGCGTACGCTTTTTCATCATAGTATGTTTAAATTAATACTATTGATAAGCGATAAAACTTATCAAAACTTATTTGTAAGAAGTGAAAATAAAGTTTTGATTATGTGGTAAAGATAGTAAAGTTTTTAAATCTGCAATACTTTTTTAGTAATGCCGTAATTTCTATAGGCTATAGATTTGACTTTTCAATGTTGACATTTGGATAGAAGAACCTTTGTACTGTCTTGCTCACCGGCGTCTTCTGAACCGTTGTCAGAAATTGAATTTCAGTCTTAGTTCTAAGCCCAAAAGTTTTAAATCAAATTCACCATAAATCATTTTCCTATCGAGTGTAGAAAAGGAATTTCTTATTTGGTGGAGTTTCTTTCAACGAGTTCGGTTTCTATAACAATGGTTGTATATTGCTCTTCTTCGGCCTCACGCTCAAGATTGTCTATTAATAATCCGGCCGCCTTTTCGCCCATTTCCTGACCGTGCTGATTGACTGTCGTCAAACTGGGAGTTGCATGCTTGGAAAGCACCCCATCGGTAAAGCCAATAAATTGAATCTCGTCTGGGATTTTCATACCCAAATTACGGGCAACTTTCATAGCAATAATGGCATATAGCTCATTCACCGCAAAAACACCATCGATGTTTTTATTGTTGTGAAATAAGCCTTCAATCTCCTTTTCGAGAGATTCTAAATGGTCTTCAGAAACCAGTTCGTCATCCACTTTTAGGATCAAATCGGTATCTGGAGTAATTTTAAAATCCTCTAAAGCCTCCAAATAGCCCTGAGTTCTAAGTTTACCGACACTGACATAGTCTTTTGTAGTAATAATAGCCACGTTTTTACAACCATTGGACAGGAGTTTTGAAACCGCTTTTTTCGATCCTTTTACGTCGTCAATAATCACTTTATCACAATGAATATCATTTACTATACGATCAAACATCACTATTGGCATCCCTTGGTTAATGGTTTCCTTGAAATGGTGATAATCTTGTTGTTGTAATGTTTCTTTCGCAATGGAGAGGATAAAACCATCAATACTGCCATTGGCCAACATCTGCATGTTGATCACCTCTTTGTCAAAGGATTCATTGGAAAGTCCGATAATCACATTATACCCTCTTTTGTTCGCGACCAATTCAATGCCACGAATGACTTTAGAGAAAAAATGATGTACAATTTCGGGAATAATGACTCCGATAGTTTTAGTTTTTCGGTTTTTAAGACTTAGTGCTATATTGTTAGGCCTATAATTATAAAGCTTGGCAAAAGCTTGTACTTTTTGTCGGGTATCTTCACTGATTTCGATACTGTCTCTCAGTGCCTTAGACACTGTGGATATTGAAACATCCAGCTCTCTTGCTATTTGTTTTAAGGTAATTTTTTTCTTCATGATATCGTCTTGCCAAAATATGATTTTTAAATGTCAATAATCTAATTAAAATTAACAACAATTTCAACAACGCAAACTAAAGCCATGGCATTGTTACAAATTGCCCTGTTTTTTGATTATATTTAGGCTATTCCCCGAAAACACAAAAAAGTTGTCAACACGAAAACGTTTTCGCTAAGAATATGATAACGAAATTTCTCCAATTCAATTATAAATTACATAAGTTTAACCCAAGAAGTGAAAATATAAGTGAATTATTAATACAATCAACTTTAAAAATAGTGTATGAAAACATTTATGAATAGCTTAATGTTATTGGTATTTTTAATACCCTCAGTCATGTGGTCTCAAACCACTGTTTCTGGGACTGTAACTGATCAAGCTGACGCATTACCCCTACCGGGAGTAAATATTGTAATTAAAGGAACTACTACAGGAACGACTACAGATTTTGAAGGTAACTTCAGCATCAGTTTAAATAATGGCGATGTTGTTGTGTTTTCTTATGTTGGATACCAATCGCAGGAAATCATCTATAGAGGACAATCGCGACTGAACGTTGTGCTTATTGAAGACACCGCCCAATTGGACGAAGTCGTCTTGATTGGATATGGATCTACCACAAGGCAAGACGCAACAGGTGCTGTGGAAAAAGTAGGTGAGAAAGAATTTAATCAAGGCGCCATCGTATCTCCAGAGCAATTACTGGCAGGTAAATCTGCCGGTGTACGGATCACATCCGGAGGTGGTGATCCTGGCGGTGGCTCAGAAATTAGAATTAGAGGTGGTGCATCGTTATCAGCTAACAATTCACCTTTAATTGTAGTGGATGGATTGCCATTGGATCAACGTGGCGTACAAGGTGTAAGGAATCAATTGAACGCCATAAATCCAAACGATATTGAGGATTTTGTGATCTTAAAAGATGCTTCTGCAACTGCCATTTACGGTTCGAGAGCTTCAAACGGTGTGATCTTGATCACTACGAAAAAAGGAAAAACCAATGCACCGCTAAAAGTGGAATACGACTTAAAAGCGTCTGTGGCTACGGTAAACGATTATGTAGATGTACTTTCTGCAGATCAGGTTAGAGCAATTGCCCTTACGGATTCCAACTACAATGCGAGTTTATTAGGGGATTCCAGCACCAACTGGCAAAAACAAATCTATCAAACCGCCGTTGGCGCCATTCATAACATCACCGTTTCTGAAGGTTATGAGAATTTTAATTTCCGTGCCAACATTAACCACACCTCGCAGCAAGGGATTTTAACGGGCGATCTATACGAGCGGAATGCCATTAATCTTTCAGCCGTCAAACGTCTTTTAAACAATAATTTAAAATTGACCTTAACCACAAAAGGTATTTTAGATGACAACAAATTTGCCGATCACGGTGCTATTGGTGCAGCAGTAGGATTTGATCCAACCCAGAGTGTTTACAACGCTGATGGATCATACTTTCAGCATGTAGGGCAAAACCTGGCCTTTACCAATCCTGTTTTTACATTGGATAACAATAATAACAGAGCCCGAAACAAAAGAAATATTACCAATTTCAATATCGATTATAACCTGCCGTTTTTGGAAGGTTTAAAATTCAATTTGAATGCAGGTATTGATTATTCTGAGTTATCCGGAAAACAATACAGCCCTGCCAGTCCAAACAAACCAGGAAGTATTAACTATAGAAACTTTTACGGAGGTTTCAACAGAAACACTTTGTTGGATTTCTATTTCAATTATAAAACAAACTTAGAGTCCATCAATTCAAGCATGGATATAACAGCAGGTCATTCATACCAGGAGTTTTACATCAAATCTGATCGTCGTGAAACAGAAACTTCTGGAGCATTGGTGGAGCGTCCAACCATAATTAACAGAAATGCATTAGAGTCCTATTTTGCACGTGCAAGCTTTGATTTTGATAACAAATATTTATTGTCCCTATCCTTTAGACGTGATGGGTCTTCCCGTTTTGGGCCGGACAACAGATGGAGTAATTTCCCTGGCGTTTCGGTCGGGTGGAAAATGACCAATGAAGAGTTTCTACAAAACTCATTCTTTTCAAATTTAAAATTGAGAGCAGGTTGGGGTAAAACAGGACAACAAGAAATTGGTCAAAACTATGGCTATTTAGGTGTCTATACCCCTGGTAGATCAGACGCGAGTGTCCAATTTGGATACGTTAATGGGGTTCCGCAATATATTAATACCCTGCGTCCTGAAGAATTTGATGAAAACCTCAAATGGGAAGAGACTTCACAATACAACGTTGCTTTAGATTTTGGCTTCTTTAACGAGCGTTTGACCGGAACTGTGGATGCTTATTACAGAGAAACTACGGATTTGTTGGCAACCATTCCAACCGCTGCAGGATCAAACCTTTCAGATTTATTGACCACCAACGTAGGATCTGTGTTAAGTAAAGGTATTGAGTTTACTCTTAACGGCGGACTTGCCCGATCTGAAGATTTCAATTGGGACATGAGCTTTAACGTGACTTTACAGGAAAATAAAATCACCAAGTTGAGCTTAGGAAATGACCCAAACTTTTTCATAGCACAAGGTGGCATTAGTGGCGGTGTTGGTAACAATATACAATTGTGGAGAGAAGGCTTAGACCCATCCACTTTTTATGTGTTCAGACAAGTTTATGATACCGATGGAAAACCAATAGAAGGGGCTTATGTTGATGTCAATGGGGATAACCAAATTACCGAAGCCGATAAACAAGCCTATAAAAAAGCATCTCCTGATGCTTATATGGGATTCACTAATACCCTAAATTATAAAAACTTAGATTTTAGTTTTACGTTTAGAGGGAGCTTTGGAAATTATATGTATAACAACGTCGCTTCTGATAGAGGAAATATTACCACGGTCAATGATGCACCAGGTCAATATTATGTAAACGCCCATTCAAGCGTCTTGGACACAAATTTTAAAAAGCAGAATCTATTTTCTGATTATTATATCGAAAGGGCAGATTTTGTGAAGTTGGACAACGTTTCATTGGGGTATTTAATTCCTGGCGAAAAAATAAACTTGAGAATGTCTTTAACGGCAACCAATTTATTGACCATAACGAAATATGATGGTTTGGATCCAGAAATTTCTAATGGAATAGACAACAATTTCTACCCAAGACCACAAACATTTGTATTGGGACTGAATTTTACATTTTAATATCATGAATAATATTAAACACACTCTTATGTTAAGAACAATGAAAAACATCTTTCTTGCCTTCACCATTGTGCTTTTTGCACAATCCTGTGAGAGCGATTTAGATTTGCAACCAGAAGACAACCGTCTCACAGCGGATGCGGCCTTTGAGGAGCCTGGAGCATATAAAGCTTTTTTAGCCAAGTTATATGCGGGGATCTCTGTCAGTGGACAGGAAGGACCTGCTGGAAACCCTGATTTAACCGGGTTAGACGAAGGATTTTCCAATTACTTACGCTTGTATTGGTCCATGCAGGAACTTACAACAGATGAAGCAATTATTGGATGGAACGACGGTACAATTAAAGACTTACACTCACAGACCTGGACTTCAGGAAACGAGTTTATCCGCACCATGTACAGTAGAATATTTTATCAAGTAGCGCTGACCAACGAGTTTTTACGTCAGACTACCGATGGTAAATTGGACGCTCGAGGTGTTGATACCAGCTTACGCTCAGAAATCCAAAATTATAGAGCAGAAGCACGTTTTATGCGCGCCTTGACCTATTGGCACGCTATGGATCTATTTGGAAACGTTCCGTTTGTTACAGAAGATGACCCGATTGGTGCCTTTTTGCCAGAACAAATTAAGCGCGCAGACCTTTTTAACTATATAGAATCAGAATTGCTTGCCATCGAAAACGAGATTGTGGCAGCAAGACAGAATGAATACGGTAGAGCTGATCAAGCTGCGGTTTGGATGTTGCTTTCAAAGATTTATTTGAATGCTGAAGTCTATACCGGTACACCACGCTACGCTGATGTCATCAACTATACTAATAAAGTGATTGGCGCAGGATACACGATTTCAACAAATCCATATTCCTATTTATTTTTAGCAGATAATGACACCAACGGAACGCAATCTGAAGTTATTTTTCCAATTACCTTTGATGGTTTACACACCCAATCCTTTGGTGGGATGACTTTTATAATTCACGCTGCTGTTGGTGGCAGCATGACTCCTGCTGATTATGGCATCAACGGTGGATGGGGAGGTCTGAGAACCACATCTGTCTTGGTAGAGCAATTTCCTGGAGAAGCCAATTCTGCTGACGGAAGAGCTTTGTTTTACACGGATGGCCAAACAAAAGAAATCAACAACACCTCAACGTTTAGCCAAGGCTATGCGGTAGAAAAGTTTAGAAATGTTGACGTCAACGGCAATCCGGGTTCAGACCCTACAGGAGATTTTCCTGATACTGATTTTCCAATGTTCAGATTGGCGGACGCCTATCTCATGTACGCCGAAGCTTTTATTAGAGGTGGTGGCGGAAGTGCTGCGGATGCCGTAACCTATATCAACCAGTTAAGAACAAGAGCTTATGGTAATGCCACGGGGCATATCAATCAGGCCGATTTGACACTCGACTTCATTTTATCGGAACGCTCAAGAGAATTATACTGGGAAGCACATAGACGTACAGATTTGATCAGATTTGGTCAATTCTCTGATCAAGGCATCTGGCCTTGGAAAAGAAACGTGCCTCAAGGTGCAACTACAGAAGCATTCAGAGACTTAATGCCTTTACCTGCAACAGATTTAGGCATCAACACTAACTTAGAACAAAACCAAGGATATTAAAAAAACAAACACATGAAAAATTTTAAAATATTTAGCTTATTTATTTTAGCCATGATTGGGCTAAATTCCTGTGAAACCGATGATGATGTCGTTTTCATAGCTCAAGAACCAGGTGAATTTGTTTTAACAAATACAATCTTGCCAGAATACGTTTTAACCGCATCAACGGGAAGCAATCTTGGAGAGCGCTTTACTTGGAACAGTGCCGATTTTGGTGTTCCAACAAACGTTTCTTATGATTTACAACGCTCCATTATGGGTGACTTTAGTGATGCTGTTCTGGTGGGGACAACCGCAGGTAACGAAATTGCAATGACCATTGGACAAATGATGGATGTGGCCACCGAAGTCGGACTGGATGCCAACCCCGAAACGCCAGAACCAAATACAGGATCTTTTTCTGTTAGAATTCGCGCTTATGTAGGTGATGGTGGCAGTACAACAGAACTATTTTCTGATGTCAAAACCATTTCTGTAGTGCTTCCAGAAATCATAGATGTTGAAGACAATGTATGTGAATTTGACCAATTATTTGCTGTAGGAGCTGGTTTACCTACTGCAGGATGGGGTTGGGGTTCTCCTGTAGTATTTACTTGTGTTGGAAATGGAGTTTACAGTGGAAACGTTGAATTAACTAGTGATGGCGATGCTAACTTTAGATTTTTCAGTGAGGCTAGCAACTGGGATTCAGGAAGAAATTTTCCTTATTACGAAAATGCTGGATACACAATTGATGAGAATCTTGTGAATGCAGGTGATGGAGATAACAACTTTCAATTCATAGGAACTTCTGGTTTTTACAGTTTGCAAATTGATGACGTCAATAAAACAATTACACTAGGAGAGCCACAAGCTTCTGGAACTTGCGAAGTAGACATTTTATACGCAGTAGGTGCTGGTTTACCTACAGCAGGATGGGGTTGGGCATCACCTGTAGAGCTTTTATGTTCTGGTGACGGTATTTGGTCAGGTAACGTTCAACTACAGAATAATGAAGGTGCTGATAACAATTTCAGATTCTTCACAGAAGCCACAAACTGGGATTCAGGAAGAAACTATCCGTTCTATGTAAATGAAGGTTATACGATAGATTCTAACTTAATAAATGCAGAAGATGGTGATTCGAATTTTGCGTTTGTTGGGACGTCAGGAACCTATTTTTTAACGATCAATACAGTTGATAAAAAAATTACTTTGGAGCAATTATAGCCAATTGAAGTTATTTATTGAAATTTAATAAATCAAGAAAAGGCTATGTTTACATAGCCTTTTCTTTCTAATAAACATAAATATGAAAAAAATTTTACAATTTCTTTTTTTCTCCCTTTTCGTTTTTCCTGTTCTCGGGCAGGTCCAAAATGCCAACTTCACACTTAACCCTGGAACTTTCAACGAAGATCAGGAGGTCATGATTACAGTTTCAGGTGTCGATCCAACAATTTGGAATGCAGGCCAACCAGACAATATTTATCTTTGGGCTTGGCAATTGGACCAAAACGATAATCATATAGGGGATGCTCTTAATAATGGTGATTGGACCAATTCAAATGAAGCCAATAAAATGACCAACAATGGGAATGGGACGTACAGTTTCACATTTACACCTACTACTCTGTTTGGAACTACTGGCATCACAAAAATGGGAATGCTTGTTAAAGCCAAAGATGGTTCTGGAGATAAAAAATCGCAAGATTTTCTGACATCAGTTGGAAAGGTATTAGTCACCATTACAAATCCAACAACAAATCCAGTGGTTGTAAATCCTGGAGCAAGCCTCCAACTTTCTGCAACTATGAAATTTCAAGGTACTACAACTATAGGAAGCTATAAGGTATATTTGAACGATAATGAAATAGCATCAGGAAATGGATTTCCAACTTATAGTACAACGCTAACAAATCTTACAACAAGTGGCGTTATCAAGGTTGTAGGCACCCCAGACGGCCAAACGGATACTGGAGAAAAATCCATTGATCTCATCGTCGCACCAACCGTTACTATACAAAAGATTCCGAATGGAATGATCGAGGGAATTAACTATAACCCTTCTGATCCAACAAAGGCAACATTAGTTTTGAATGCTCCAGGCAAAGAATTTGTCTATGTCGTGGGAAGTTTCAATAATTATCAAAAAAGCAACTCCTATTTAATGAAAAAGGACTCAACTGCCGATTCAAATAAGTTTTGGATTGAATTAACTGGTCTTACACCTGGCCAAATAGAAACCTACCAATATTGGGTTTATGATAACAACCCTATTGCCAATTCCCCTACAGAAGTAAAAACAGCCGACCCGTATTCAACATTAGTACTATCACCATTTGACGATCCCTATATTCCTGCCTCCACCTACCCTAACCTTCCTGCATATCCTGCCGGACAGGAGCGAGAAGTCACCGTTTTACAAACCGGTCAAACGCCTTACAACTGGCAAGTTACCAATTTCACCAAACCTCAAAAAGAAGACTTAGTGATTTATGAAGTTTTGATCAGGGATTTTGGGTCCAATCGAAATTTTCAAGATCTGATTGATCGCATGGATTATTTCAAAAATCTAAATATCAATGCCATCGAACTTTTACCAGTGATGGAATTTGAAGGCAACGAAAGTTGGGGATATAACACCTCTTTCCATATGGCCTTGGATAAGTTTTATGGTACCGAGAACAAGTTCAAGGAGTTTATTGATGTGTGCCATCAGAACGGCATCGCCGTTATATTAGATGTTGCATTAAATCATGCTTTTGGAAGAAATCCGATGGTACGCATGTGGATGAACGATCCAGACGGCGATGGTTGGGGCGATCCAAGTACTGAAAATCCTTATTTCAATACCACCCCAAGACATAGCTATAATGTAGGTAGTGATTTCAACCACTCGAATCCAAGAACAAAGGGGTATGTCAAGCGTGTTGTAAAACATTGGATTGAAGAGTTTAAGATTGATGGTTTTAGATGGGATTTGACCAAGGGATTTACACAAAATTGTACCGCGAATGATGAAGGCTGCACCAATGCCTACCAAGCCGATCGTGTTGCAGTCTTAAAGGAATATGCTGATTATTCCTGGTCCTTGGATCCGACACATTATGTAATTTTTGAGCATTTAGGTTCTGAAAATGAGGAAAAAGAATGGGCCAATTACAGATATGATGAAGGTAAAGGTGTCATGATGTGGGGGAATATGAATTATGCTTATAATGAATTGACCATGGGATATACGTCCGATATAAGTGGCATTGGACATAAATCACGACCTCAATTTCAAGGCCCACGTGTGATAGGTTACGCCGAAAGCCATGATGAAGAGCGGCTGATGTACAAGAATTTAATGTATGGAAACAGCACTAACAGTTCTCATGATGTGAAAGATCTAAATACCGCACTGTCAAGAATGTCTGCATTGGGTGCTGTGACCCTAACCGTTCCAGGTCCGAAAATGATCTGGCATTTTGGCGACTTGGGCATGGAAAACTCCATTTTCACTTGTAACGATGGCTCTGTCAACGATCCGAGTGGAAACGATGGTGATTGTAAAT
>Ga0208015_1000503_pt1 | contig 20285 bp, 16 predicted proteins | sample 26BtaG_FD_184101 | JGI IMG/M metagenome (GOLD analysis project Ga0208015, IMG submission 184101) | Marine viral communities from Cariaco Basin, Caribbean Sea - 26B_WHOI_OMZ_CsCl (SPAdes) (version 2) | ecosystem: Environmental > Aquatic > Marine > Oceanic | place: Caribbean Sea: Cariaco Basin...
AGCTAGCGCCACTATAATATAGTGATGAAAATTCTGGAGAGCGGTGAGCACAACCCTCACCCACCGAAGGGGCAAAGGTAGTAAGAGTATTGTATTAATACTCTTATTATTGAAAATCTCAGGTCACAGGACAGATAGGGCAAACAAACTATTGCGACTGCTGTGAAATGCCGCCAAATTTTGGCCGTTTCACCAGCGTAGTGACTTTGTTTGCTCTTTTTTTATGTCTGTCGATTAGGGATAGTAGGCAGATAGCGTTTATTTAGTGTGGTTAGCTCAGTTTGATAAGCCATTGAATTGAGTCATTAAGCTGTAGCAAGCGTTCACTTTTAAAAAATAACCTGTACTAGCTATCCTGTATTAGCTATATAGTGCTGAACTTTATAATACCTGAATTTTACCCTTATACTTTTTCCCTGTTGACTGATTAAGGACTGCCCTCATGACTACGCCACAACGCACGCCATTTTACCAATCTCACCTAGATGCCGATGGCAAATTGGTCGACTTCTCGGGTTGGGAACTGCCAATTAATTACGGATCACAGATTGAAGAGCATGAAGCTGTCCGTACCGATGCTGGTATGTTTGATGTGTCGCACATGGTCGTCACTGATGTGGTCGGCGCTGAGGCTAAAACTTGGCTACAAAAATTATTAGCTAACGATATCGCGAAACTTAAGACCGTAGGCAAAGCGATCTATTCCGGTATGCTAAATGCAGAAGGCGGCATCATCGATGACTTAATCGTCTACCGTATGAATGATGCAGATACTGAATACCGCATCGTTTCTAACGCGGCTACTCGTGATAAAGACTTAGCGCAGTTTGAAAAAGTCGCCGCTGACTTTGAGGTTAATTTAACCGAGCGTCCTGAACTGGCTATGTTGGCCGTGCAAGGCCCGAATGCTATCGAGAAGTTAAAAGCGGCTAAGCCAAGTTGGTCAGCCGTATTAGACGAGCTTAAGCCTTTTGTTGGGGCGGATTTAAATGATATCGAAGGGCCAGATTGGTTTGTGGCGAAGACTGGCTATACCGGCGAAGATGGCGTTGAAGTCATTTTACATGGTGACCATGCGGCTGAATTCTATGCTTTATTACTAGAGCATGGCATCAAGCCTGCAGGCTTAGGCGCGCGTGATACCCTGCGTATGGAAGCGGGCATGAACCTATACGGTCATGATATGGATGAAACCATCAGCCCTTACGAATGTGGTATGGCATGGACGCTAGCGTTAAAAGATGAGCGTGACTTTATCGGTCGCGAGGCGCTAGTAGCAAAACGCAAACAAGCTAAAGCTGACGGCACGGCCATGAAACAAGTGGGCCTGTTGCTAGAGTCACGCGGTGTACTACGTGAAGGTATGGAAGTGGTTATTAATGATGCTGAGGGCACTGACAGTGGCTTACGCGGTATTATCACTAGCGGCACCTTCTCCCCTACTTTAAAGCAATCTATTGCTATTGCCCGTGTGCCTGCTAGCGTAGCGGATGATGCGGTAGTGCAAGTCGACTTACGCGGCAAAGGTAAATTTGTTGATCTGCGCGTAATCAAACTGCCTTTCGTGCGCAATGGTCAAAAGCAGTTTGACTAATCTGTGCCCTTTTAACTAATTAAAATTTATATTTACTAAAGCTTTGCGGTTTATTTTGCTATATTTAGCCGGTTAGATTGACTAAGCGGCTAACGCTTACTTATTCATGGTTAGCTTTATCTTTTTAGTAAGTTAACCGTTATTTTTTCTTTTTTTATCCCTGTTATTTTTCACCTTTATAGGAGAGACCCATGAGCACTATCCCAACTGAATTAAAGTATATGAGCAGCCACGAGTGGTTACGTTTAGAAGACGACGGCACCATCACTGTGGGCATCACTGAGCATGCCCAAGACTTATTGGGCGACATCGTCTATGTAGAGCTGCCAGAAGTCGGTGATACTGTCGTTGCTGAAGATGAGATCGCTGTCGTTGAATCGGTAAAAGCTGCTTCTGACATTTATGCTCCGCTAAACGGCGAAATCATTGCTATCAATGAAGATTTAGAAGATGCTCCTGAAACCATCAACGCTGACCCATACGGCGATGGTTGGTTCTTTAGAATCCGTCCTGACAGCATGGATGATTTCGAAGCGCAAATGTCAGCAGAAGAGTATCAAAACCAACTGTAAGCTACGGCTTATAACCAACAACCTTGATTATAGTTAATTCGTTGGTTGTTAAGAAATAATTGTTAACACAGATACGGGCAGAAGGTCGGTATCTGTGTGCTTGATTTAATCTAAATCAACATAAGTAGTCGCTCGTTTTGGCTATAACGACTTTGCTAACCCCTGCTCTAGCTAATCGCTAGTAGCTACAACAGGGGTTATCTAGTCTGCCACCCCTTACTCGTTCTGGAGTCTTTAATGCGTCAATCTGAACCTGCTAACGTCTCAAATAATACTATCTCCACCCCTACTAATGCGCCGCAGCTGCAAGCTTTCACGGAAGTAGTAGAGTCACGCCGTTCAGTTCGCAGATTCACAGACACCCCTATTTCAGATGACGTCCTGCGCGATTGTCTGCGTCTGGCTATGTTGGCGCCAAATGCCAGCAACCTGCAGCCGTGGGAATTTTATGTTATTGATTCAGAAAACAAACGTGCTCGTGCCAATAAGATTTGTATGAATCAAAACGCGGCTAAGACCGCCAACCGTCTGATCGCCGTCGTCGCCCGCACCGACACTTGGCATGATAGTGCTAAGCAAGTCCTACGCGAGTTCCCTATTCAGCCTTTGCCTAAAAAGGTTAAAGACTACTACGCCAAAGTGGTGCCGCTAGAGTTTGCTCGTGGTCCTGTCAATGTCGTTTCTGCCGCAAAATGGGGCTTAACCCAAGCGGTTAGACAAGTTAAAGGCCCGATTAAATCGCCTTACTATACCTTTGAAGATGTCAAAAACTGGGCGACTAATAATACGTCGCTGGCCGCTGAAAACTTAATGCTTGCCTTACGCGCCCATGGTTTTGATAGCTGCCCTATGGCGGGCTTTGATGAGCCGGCTATGAAAGTCCTATTAGGCCTTGGCGATGATCACCATGTGGTTATGGTCATCGGTGCCGGTGAGCGTGCGGATAACGGTATCTATCATGAGCAGTTTCGCTTTGATTATGACCAATTTGTCAAACACGTTTAATGCTTATTAACTGCTGCTGCTTTGGTTAACAGACCATTAGCACCCTATTACTGCCCTTTTAATTCGCTAGTTATATCATTACTGCCAACCAACCTGCTTTGCTAATAAAGTGGGTTGCAACGTTTATGTCTGTTTATGGTGGCGCTAATTTCCTTGCTATGGCAATAGATGTTATCGCTATCCGCAACAGACGCTTATGGTAACTCTAAACTCAGTTCCTCTTAACCCTGACCGTGTGATTTAAGGATTAACATGACCTCTACTGCTACCTTTGCCAGCTTATTTAACGAAGCTGAATTTATTTATCGTCATCTAGGCTCAGACGCTAGCGAGCAAGCAGAATTGCTAAAAGCAATCGGCTATGATGATATGGACAGCTTTATTGATGATACGGTGCCTGCCCCCGTGCGTATGAATAAAGACTTAGACCTGCCTGCAGCGATGAGCGAGCACGCCGCCCTAGCCAAATTACGCGCGATGGCAGACGATATCACCGTGAATAAGAGCTATATCGGTCAAGGCTACTCGCCAGTCCGTATGCCCGCTGTGATTCAACGTAACGTGCTAGAAAATCCAGGCTGGTATACCGCTTATACGCCTTACCAAGCTGAAATTGCGCAAGGTCGCCTTGAGGCCTTATTAAACTTCCAACAGGTTTGTATTGACTTAACCGGTCTTGAATTGGCGGGTGCCTCATTGCTAGATGAAGCGACGGCTGCGGCTGAAGGTATGGCGATGGCCAAACGCGTCAGCAAGAGTAAATCAAACCAATTTTTCGTTGATGACCGTGTCTATCCACAAACCCTAGACGTTATCAAAACCCGTGCTCAATACTTTGGTTGGGAAGTGGTCGTTGGTGATTTCGAAACCGCGAAAGCCGGTGATTTCTTTGGCGCGTTATTCCAATACGTTGGCCGGGAAGGCGATGTGGTTGATTTAACCGATGTCATCAGCGCAGTGAAAGAAAAGAAAACTTATGCCTTAGTAGCTAGCGATATTTTAAGCTTAGTATTACTGAAGTCGCCTGCTGATATGGGCGCGGACGTCGCCTTAGGTAGCACGCAGCGTTTTGGTATCCCTATGGGTTTTGGTGGTCCACACGCTGCTTACTTTGCCTTTAGCGATAAAGCCAAACGTTCAGCACCTGGTCGTATCATCGGGGTTTCAAAAGACGCGCAAGGTAATATGGCGCTGCGTATGGCACTACAGACTCGTGAGCAGCATATCCGCCGCGAAAAAGCCAACTCGAACATCTGTACTTCTCAGGTCTTGCTAGCCAACCTAGCCGGTATGTATGCCGTTTATCATGGCCCAGAAGGTCTAAAACGTATTGCCACGCGTATCCATGCTATGGCTACCGCTTTCGCTGACGTTATCAGCGCTGATAATGGTAAGTTGTCGGTTGTGCATTCACAATTCTTCGACTCAGTCGTTGTCGATTGTGGTGATGCTAAACTGGCTACGCAAATCTTTGAAAATGCGGAAAACATTGGCTACAACCTCTGGCAAATCAGCGACACAAAACTGTTAGTCGCCTTTAGTGAAACCAGTGACAATGTTGACTTCGAAGTATTAACGCAATTGTTCGTTAATAAAGCCAATAGCTTGCCAGCAGACGCTCGTATTGCCTTAGATGATGCGCATATGCGTAAAGATGAGATTTTAACGCACCCTGTGTTTAACTCGCATCATACCGAGCACGAAATGCTACGCTATTTGAAGTCTTTAGAAGATAAAGACTTGGCAATGAACCGCAGCATGATCTCTCTCGGCAGCTGTACTATGAAGTTGAACGCTACTAGCGAGATGCTGCCCATCACTTGGAATGAGTTTGCCAATGTGCATCCTTTTGCGCCACGTGAGCAAGTCGGCGGTTATATCGCGATGATCGACAGCTTGCAAGACCAGTTAAAAGCCATCACCGGCTTTGACGATATCTCTATGCAGCCTAACTCAGGGGCTTCTGGTGAATACGCTGGTCTATTAGCGATTCGTCGTTACCACGAGTCACTTGGTCAGCCGGATCGTGACGTGTGCCTAATTCCTAAATCTGCTCACGGTACCAACCCAGCTACCGCACAGATGATGGGCATGGAAGTTGTGGTCGTAGACACTGACGAAAACGGCAACATCGACTTAGATGATCTAAAAGCCAAATGTGAAGCAAACAGCGACAAACTTGGCGCCTTGATGGTCACTTATCCATCGACTCATGGCGTATTCGAAGCCGGTATCCGTGATATCTGTGTCCTCATCCATAATCATGGTGGCCAGGTCTATATGGACGGCGCTAACATGAACGCTCAGGTCGGTATCATGCAGCCTGCGGAAGTTGGTGCTGACGTCTTGCACATGAACTTGCATAAAACGTTCTGTATCCCACACGGCGGCGGTGGTCCTGGTATGGGTCCTATCGGCATGAAGTCGCACTTAGCGCCTTTCAAAGCCAACCACTCTATCAGCCCTGTGCATAATGCACCAAAAGATTTGTCTGCGGTATCTGCAGCGCCTTATGGTTCAGCCAGCATCCTACCAATCTCTTGGATGTATGTGGCGATGATGGGCCGTGATGGTTTATTAGCGGCTACTAAGCTTGCCTTGTTAAACGCGAACTATGTCGCCAATCAGCTAAAAGACGATTACCCTGTGCTTTATACGGGTAGCAATGGCCGCGTAGCACACGAGTGCATCATTGATATCCGTCCGCTTAAAGAAGAGACTGGTATTTCTGAAGCTGATATCGCTAAGCGTTTGATGGACTATGGTTTCCACTCACCTACTATGAGTTTCCCGGTAGCGGGTACCTTGATGATTGAGCCGACAGAGTCTGAGTCTAAAGAAGAGCTAGACCGCTTTATCGCCGCGCTAAAATCTATCAAAGCAGAAGCGTTAAAAGTGAAAGCAGGTACAGACGGTTGGACCGCAGACAACAACCCATTGGTCAATGCTCCGCATACCGCTTTTGTTATCACAGCGGCAGAGTGGGACTACCCGTATAGCCGCGAAACGGCTGCTTTCCCATTAGACTATATCCGCAATAACAAGTTCTGGCCTTCGGTCGGTCGTGTGGATGATGTCTATGGCGACAAAAACTTGATGTGTAGCTGCCCAGGTATCGAAAACTATATGTAGTTTTCACTAACTAAGTACTTTTTACCCTACCCAAACCCTCCCCTGCGAAGGGAGGGCTTAAAAGCAGACTTGCTTATCTTTATAAATAAGCCCGAAGCTTTTATTTCCTCCCGCTCATAGGTAAAGGTTAAGTGGGGTCAATTGCCTAGTTAAAGCCACAAAAAAGCCCGTAAATCAAAGTTGATTTGCGGGCTTTTCTTTGTTTAACTGCTTTATATTATAAAAACTAACGCTAAAACTAAAAGGAATTCTTGCTTAATGACACTGTCGACGCCTGCTAAGATTAGCCACCCCTTAGTCGTATTAATTCATGGGTTACATCATCGCGCTTGGGTCATGCGTCCTTTAGCTAAGCATCTGCGCGCTGCCGATTTTCACACTTATGAGTTGGGCTATCGTAGCGTTCGTGATCCTATAGCGCAGCACAGCCAACAACTAAACAACTGGCTACTGCTAAATCATAATCCTGAAGAGCCTATTCACTTGGTCGGTCACAGTTTGGGCGGCTTGGTCATTCGCGACTTTATTCAGCGTTATCCAAGTTGGCAAATTGACCGCTGCGTGACTTTAGGCACTCCGCATAGCGGCAGCATTAGCGCGGATTACGTCAAAAAACTGCTTTCTCCTTTCATCGGTCACGCCTATCAAGGCGGCCTAGATGGTACGGTAGCGCCCCTACCCGATGATATTTGTCTGGGCGTGATTGCCGGGAGCTCGCCTTATGGTCTGGGTCAGTTTTTTTTAAGGCACCATAATCGCCGCAATAACCTGCCTGAAAATGAGCGTGATCACGACGGTTCGGTCTATATTTATGAGACCCGCTTAGCCAACGCTAACGACCATATTGTTTTACCGGTCAACCATACCGCTATGTTGGTCAACCCTCAGGTCGCTGAGCAAACACTATATTTTTTACAGCATGGACAATTTAAGCGCTAACCCAATACTTGTCGTTTGATACTATAGTCTTGGCTGCCACCGCACTAGCTAGACCAACCCTTAACTCTACGAGACCGCATTATGTCCCATCCCAATCATGGTAGACCTACCCCCAACAAGGCCACGCCAAAAGCATCTCCACAAAAAGACAATGCGCCTGAGAGCCCTCTCGGTATCGATAAAAAGACATTATATCTAGCCGTTTTTGCCGTAGTGATTGGCCTTACTATTTATGGCTACTACCGGGATCATCAAGCGCCAACGACTACGCCAGCACCAAAAGCTCTCACTCAACCGCCCGCTACTGAATAATCGTCATCGTCTACGCCCATACCCGCCTGTAGCGCTTCTTTATGGGTGGCAATTAAGGGGATAACCGTCTGAGTCACCCAAGGATAGCGCCAGCCTTTAAGCCCTTCTGGCAGCTCTTCTAGCGGCAAATCGTAGGCAACCACTTCATACAATTGCGACAGCCATTTTTTACGCATTAACACGTTGGCGGGGACACCGGTTTCCGCTTCATAATCATCGACGATTTTTTGTACGGCTTTAGAGATGGTCTTATCCTTTGAGCGATAAGGCGCTAGTATTTTCGGCGGCTGATCCGCTTCTTTAAGGGCACGTGCCTCATTGATGACCGTCAACAGCTCTGGACCGTACAAGCGCAACATACTGCGATGCATCGAGGTCTTATAGGTCAGATGCTTCATGGTCGAGGGCAATTCTGTGACGACATCACGCACAGCTTGTTTTTTAAGGATAAAGGTCTTGGGTTGATTGGTCGCGCGGGCTAGCGCTTCACGCCAAGCAGAGACGGCTTGCAACACTGCCAATTGCTCGCCGGTATAGCGAAAGTCAGCCATAGCCAAATAGGTAGCGTCATCTTCCACATTCGCCGCGTCATACAGCTCCTTGGCATACAGTTGGCAGTCTTCAGTGACTTTTTCGACCAAGTTTTTAGCCACCAATTGCGCCTGCAAAGCATCGTACAGACACAGCAAATAGCGCACATCGTCGATAGCATATTGTTCTTGCTCATCCGTCAGTGGGCGTGCCAACCAATCTGACTGACTCTCCCCTTTTGTGACCTCGATCGCCAACTCATCTTTAAGCGCTTGCTGATAGCCCATCTGCAACTGACTGGTCAGATACGATAACGCAATCTGGGTATCAAACACATTGGTCAGCGCTTCGCATTCTGAAAGCAAATAAAAGATGCCCAAATCTTCGCCACACGCATGCCAAATCATCAATGGCATCTCTTCTAACACCACCCAAAACTCGCTCAAGTCTAGCTTGGGCGCATCGATCAGATAGATGGCCTCGCCCGTATTAATCTGCACCAATGCCAGTTTAGGATAATAAGTATCGCGTTTAATAAACTCAGTATCTAAGGCGATGCGATCGCGCGTCTCTAAGTCATCCAGACACTGCTCTAAGCCGTCAAAGTCGGTCACCCAATGCACTGGTAATTGTTGCGATGCTTGTAGGTTAACAAGGATATCTTGTGGGTTAGCGATCTTAGCTGAATCGTGAATACTGGCGGTTTTTTCGGTCATTAGAGAGGTCTTAAGTTTAGTGAATAACAAAGGGTTGAATGAATAGCTTATATTAGATTAACAAACCCGCTAACTTATTATAGTGGCAACCAAAGCAAGTCAACGTGTCCTTAAATAAGCGTACCCTTAAATAAGCGTGGCCTTAAATAAAAGAACGGTTTAATAGCGCTTGGGACAAGGTCATACTGTCTAAGTACTCTAACTCGCCGCCCATAGGAATCCCTTGGGCAATACGAGTCACTTTACTGACATGATTTTTAGCGGCTTCCGAGATAAAGTGTGCAGTGGTCTGCCCCTCTACCGTCGTACCTGTTGCCAAGATTAGCTCATCGATAGGCTCTTGCTTTAACCGCCAAATAAGCTGGTCAATATTCAAATCATCAGCATTAATGCCATCAAGTGGTGATAAATGGCCGCCTAAGACGAAATAACGCCCACGGAAACCCGCCGTCTGCTCGATAGCCATAACGTCTGCTGCAGTCTCTACCACACATAATATCGCATCATCGCGGCGCGGGTCTAAACAAATCGGACAGACGTCATCATCACTAAAAGAGTGGCAACGGTGACATTCGATAATATCGTGCATAGCCACATCGAGCGCTTGGGCGAGCGCAATACCTTGAGGGCGTTTTTGGGTCAATAGGTGCAAGGCCATACGCTGAGCCGTCTTTTGGCCCACCCCTGGCAATACTCGCAACTGCTTAACTAGCGTATCAAACTTTTGTGTCAGCAATGGACATCCTTTCTTAATTAATAAATCTCTATAGCTGCTTTAGCAATAGCGACTGCTTTGTCACTAGCAGCTGCATTGTCACTAGCGGCTATCTTATCGCCTATCTTTAACGCTACAAATAGCGGATAAGCCTACCCTATTAATGACGGCTAGACCGACAATATTCAATAGATAAGCGGGAATAATAGTACAATAAAATGAGATTATTAAGCAGTAGTGCTCGCAACCAACCTATTATAAATAAGACATATTATTCATAAAGATAGATTATATTTATCCATAAATATATCGAAATTTGTTGATTAAAAAAAGGGCGGTATTGTAGCAAAGACAATCCACCCCGTGCTTAGCCTTTATCCCCCACCAAAAATGATGGTGGTTGCTCATTAGCTAGTAATAAGCAACGCTATCAGGATAAGACCAACGCTGTGCTGTTGCGCTAGTATTAGCCGAACAGACCTTGCATACCTGGTGGTAGACCCATGCCGCTAGTCGCATTTGACATAGTCGTCTCTGACAGCTCGTCTGCTTGACGCACGGCATCGTTGATAGCCGCAGCAATAAGGTCTTCAATCATATCCGGCTCATCTTCTAACAGGCTTGGATCGATGCTCAGACGCTTGACCACGTGACGACCGGTCATAGTAACTTTAACAAGGCCACTGCCCGCTTCGGCGTGGACTTCTTTATTGGCTAAGTCTTTTTTAGCTTTTTCGACATTCACTTCAACTTGCTTTTGCATGGTTTGTGCTTGTTGCATCAAAGCTTGAATATTCATGATAAATCCTTACAGATAATAGTAATAGTTAGGGATGAAGAAATAATTTCAGTAGCGCCATTATACCTGTATCTCTATAGCGTGTCTAAACCGCGCGCCAGATCAGCGATGATATCTTCAACATCTTCTAAGCCCACGGACAGACGAATCAGACCATCCGTCACGCCAGCATCCGCTCTATCCTCTGGCTTTAAACGAAAATGCGTGGTCGTCGAAGGATGCGTTATCGTAGTCTTCATGTCGCCAAGATTATTAGTAATGGACACCATTTGCGTGCTATCGATCACATGCCAAGCCGCTTCTTTAGGAGACTTACCCTCGCCCACGACCTCAAAGCCCATAATCGCGCCGTAGCAATCTTGACGATAGTGCTGACGGGTAGCGAGCTCATGAGCAGGATGGTCCTTGAGACCTGAGAAATGTACGCGGCTGACTTTGGGATGCTCAGCTAAAAATTTAGCGACCTTATTGGCATTCTGGCAGTGCGCTTGCATCCGTAAAGATAACGTCTCCAAGCCTTTGGTAAACACCCAAGCGTTAAAAGGACTCATGCTAATACCGCCAGAACGCACTACAGTAAACGCTTGCTGCATAAGCTCTTCATTACCGACCAAAGCGCCGCCCAATACGCGGCCTTGACCATCGATATACTTAGTCGCCGAATGAATGACAATGTCCGCCCCAAAATCTAAAGGCTTTTGAATCGCGGGGGTGGCAAAGCAGTTGTCTACGATAAATAACGCGCCCTGCCTATGCGCCAACTCGCTTAAAAACGTCATATCGGCAATTTGCCCCAAAGGGTTGCTCGGGCTTTCACAATAGATGACCTTGGTATTGTCTTGTATCGCTGCTGCCCAAGCGTCGTTATCCGTGCAATCGACGTAGCTGACTTCAACGCCGTATTTAACAAAATAGTTGTTAAATAGACCGATAGAGGAGCCAAACAGTTGCTTTGCCGCCAACAGGTGATCGCCTGCTTGCAGATACGCCAAGCACATCGTCAATATCGCGCCCATGCCTGAGGCCGTAGCGACGGCTCGCTCGCCGCCTTCTAAAGCCGCCAAACGTCGCTCAAAAGTCCGCACGCTCGGGTTGGTATGGCGCGAGTAAACATTGCCTTTTTTACTGCCATCAAAATGCGCTGCGGCATCGGCTGCCGATTGATACACATACGAGCTGGTGGTAAAGATGGGTTCTGAGTGCTCGCCCTCATCCGTACGGTGCTGACCGGCTCTGACGGCGATCGTCTGCATGCCATAACCTGCCGATAAATCTAAGGCATCATCTTGCCAATTGCGGTCTAAGACTGACGCATTATTGCTACTGGTAGTGCTGGGTGTTACCTTGGAAGATTGGGTCATTACCGTCCCTTAACTGATGACAACGAAGATAGCGTATGAAAATAAAACATAGAGATAAAATTATGAGGTGCACTTTAGCAGTTTTTTGCCGTTTACGCTTACTCCATAACGACAATGACACAGTCTATTTTGGCAAAACTACGCTACCTCACTGCCCAACAGCGACTATTAAAGCGTTTAGCATTTCTCTACTAATGCCCTACTAGGATTGCTAGCTAACATCGTATTGAACATCGCATTGAATAAGGCGTTAACTAGCAGACAGCACTAAGGATTATCTCTGTGCGCGATCTAAGGAATGACTTTCAAGCTGACTTACTTAATAGGCCACTTATTTTTAATCAATAACCAGCAATAGCGTGTAAAATAGTCTAAGCTCATTCTCATAAATAGTTATAATATATCATCTTGAAAATAGTGTTTTTTATCTATATTAAACAGGTGTTTGCATTTCACTAGCAGTTATAACTGCATAACAAAGATCTATACTAGTTAATTTTAGCGGCGCTAAATTTAAGCTTTTTTTAATTCTAATAACGTTACTAATCCCATTTTGCCAGCCTGTATGACTGCTAGTTTATAGCAGATTCTGTCGGCTGCTAGGCAGTATAAAGCTCGGTTGCTAATGATTATAAATAGACCGCTGCTGACTGCAACACTTATGCTACAAGGCTTTAACTCATGGCACTGTCCCGATTGCGCTCCACGACTTTCTTACCTTTGTTGGTAGCCCCAACTCTATTGATTAGTGGCTGTCAGCATTTGCCTGCGCAGCCACATTTGCCAGAGAGTCAAGCGTTGACCGAGCGGGTAGAAGCGTTATACAACCAACCGGAGAGTAGCGTATCGACAGAGCTTGAGCCAGATACTGAAGCCGAGTTGTTAGCGCAAGCAGATGCTACCGATGAGACCGCTGAGTCCCCCACCAATCCTGTCACAACGACTAAGGGTAATGCAGCAATAGCGGCAGCAAACTCAGAGCCTTCGACCATCGCCGAACGTATCCAAAATTATGATTTGGCGGCTTCTATTAGTGAGCAACATAAAATCCACCCAGAGCTTTCAGGCTACTACCCTATTGTCACCGGTGCAAATGCTTTTGCCTCACGCAGCATTTTGACCGGTATGGCGGAAAAGAATATCGATGTGCAGTACTATATTTGGCATAACGATCAGGCAGGCCAGCTGATGCTTAAAGACCTGTGGGATGCCGCTGAGCGCGGCGTCATGGTACGGTTGTTATTAGATGACTTTAACACCGACGCCAAATTTGATGATCATTTGCGCCGCTTTGCTAGCCACCCAAATATCTCAGTACGGATTATTAACCCGCTCCTTTATCGTAAATTTCAGTCGCTAAATTTTGTGACCAGCTTGCCGCGTATCAATCGCCGCATGCACAATAAAAGCATGATTTTTGATAAGCAAATTACTATTATTGGCGGCCGTAATATCGGTAATGAATACCTAAGTAACGATCAAAACAGTCAGTTTGCTGATTTAGATGTGCTTTTAATTGGCCGCGTCGTCGCTGATATTAGCCAAAGCTTTAGCCATTATTGGAACTCCTCAATGTCTTATGATATTGAGACTTTAGTTAAAGCCGATAAGACCGACACGGATTTCTTACAATCCTTAGATAAGATCGATGGGGATGAAGACAGCGGTCCACGCAGCAGTCTCTCGGTGTATAAGGCGGCAATCGAAGACTCAACGATTGACTCAGATCTATTGAATAAGCGCGTGCCTTTTCGCTGGACCGATATGCAGTTTTTAAGTGACGATGTGGGCAAACTCAGTAAGACCGCACCGCCCAATAGCAATCTGGTCCATCAATTGCGCACGTTACTCGGTAGCCCTACAGAGCAGCTGACCATTATCTCTTCGTACTTTGTCCCGACTAAAGACGGAGTAAGTGCGCTAATCCAATTGGCTGAAAAAGGGATTAAAATTCGGATTCTGACCAACTCTTTTGATGCCACTGATGTCACGGCGGTTCATTCTGGATACAGTCAATGGCGTCCCGCGTTGCTCAATGCTGGGATTAAAATTTATGAGCTTAAATCTACGGCTAGCGAAGAAAAACGCGAAAACAAACTTTGGCGCGCGCGCAGTCAATCCTCAACGAGCTTGCATGCCAAAACCTTTGCTGTCGACGACCATCAAGTTTTTATCGGCTCCTACAACGTCGACCCGCGCTCAGCCAATATCAATACTGAAATGGGCGTCATTATCAATGATGATGAGCTTGCCCAGCAATTGCACGAAGCGTTGGACGATGATTTGCTAGATCAAGCCTACGAGGTCACTATTACAGAGGCAGGCCAGCTGCAATGGAAGACTTTAGAGGGTGGCAAACTGGTCACTTATGATAAAGAACCAGAGGTTGATTTTGCTGATCACATTTGGCTTACGATTATGTCATGGTTACCTATTGACTGGTTGTTATAGAATGCGGTTCGTTTGACCATGCCCTAACTTAAAAACGGCACCAAGCGCTATCGTTGCCCTGGTTTATTATTTTTATACTTTATATTGCACAGTTATAGGTCGTACCGATGCCTTTTAATACCAACCCTCGTACTCTTAGACAATTGGGTATTATTTCTTTTAGTAATTTTGCGGCCTTTTTTGACTTTCTTATTTACTTATATCTCGCCGATATCTTAAGCGCAGCTTTTTTTCCAGCTACCGAAGCGACTTTGATTGGCAAACTACAAACCTTAAGTCTGTTTTCAGCGGGGTATTTATCGCGACCTGTTGGGGCATTATTGCTGGGTCGCTTTGGCGATATTAAAGGGCGTAAGGCCACTTTTTACATTAGTGCTTCCTTTATTGCGTTGACCTCGCTGGCGACCGCTTGTTTGCCAACTTACGCCCAAGCTGGTATTTTGGCGCCTATCCTATTCTTTACTGCTCGAGTCGCCCAAGGTATGGCATTTGGTGCTCATTCAACTTTAGGTTGGGTGTATTTATCAGAGCAAGCACCAAAGTCACAGATGGCTTTTTATTCTAGCGTATCTTCAGCCAGTTTTATGGTAGGCATCGTCGCAACCTTAATTATCTTTAAGGTCATTTTTAACACTTATACTGATCAAGCTTTAGTGGAATATGCTTGGCGTATCCCTTTTGTGATCTCGGCTTGTTTGGCTACTATAGCGGTATTACTAGGCCGTTATTTGACCGAAACACCGTTATTCCTAAGCCAAAAAGTCAAGCGTCCCTACATTCCACGCTATAAAAACTTTAGCTTATCGTTCAAGCGTTTTAATGCCATCTTTATCACCGTATTATTAAGTTTCTATATCTCAAGTTTAGTGATTGTCGTGGCGCTCCTATTACCCCAGATGATTACGCATAAGTTTAGTATCGACCCTAGCTTATTGGGCTTCTCGAATGGTCTAGCGATTTTATTCTTATCGTTAGGGTGTGTCTTTTTTGGCCTCATGGCAGACAAAGGTCATATTGGTAAGGCGCTTATGATAGGCTCAATAGCAGTCGCCTTGCAGTCCCTAGCCTTTTACTATCATTTACAAAACAGCTCAGGAGACTATATCCTGCTGATGTATGCCGTATTGGGCTTTAGCACAGGGGTTATTAGCTTGTGTCCTGTCATTATGGTGCAGCTCTTCCCAACCCGCACGCGGCTCACTGCCGTGGCACTGACCTACAACTGTACTTATGCGGTCGTGGGTGGCGCGCTGCCTATAGGTCTACTGTATGCGACGGATCATATTAGCTTTTCCCCTGCGCTCTATCTGATTTTCATCGGTATAGTCGGGGTGATTATCGGAATGTATGTCATGCGAGCGCCGCCATTAGCGAGCTTGAACAGTCAGGTATAAATTTCTACCATAAACCAAGGGTCTCAGCTTAGAGGCTGAAGACGAGACCAACTACTATGCCAAATATTATGCAAGATAAACGCTTATCGATTGCTCCTATGATCGATTGGACCACGTCTGACTATAGATTTTTTGCGCGGTTGTTTAACCCGTATACTTACCTCTATACGGAAATGATCAGTACGGGCGCGCTTATTCATGGCAAGACCGACCGTCATTTACGCTTTGACGCCAGTGAGCAGCCGTTAGTATTGCAATTGGGCGGGGCTGATATCGCTGAGATGACTCACTGTACGGAGTTGGCGCAAACTCGTGGCTTTGCGGAAGTGAATATCAATGTCGGTTGCCCGTCTGATCGCGTACAGCATAATAAAATTGGCGCTTGTCTCATGGCAGAACCGGAGACGGTAGCAGCTCTGGTTAAACATATGCAGGCTGCAGTCTCTATCCCGGTGACGGTCAAACACCGTATCGGTATCGACCATTTTGATAGCTATGAGTTTATGCATAACTTTGTAGAGACAGTAGCGGCGGCTGGGTGTGAGCGTTTTATTGTGCATGCGCGCACGGCATGGTTACAAGGATTGAGCCCTAAGCAGAACCGTGAGATTCCACCCTTGCGCTATGAAGACGTATACCGGCTCAAACAAGACTTCCCAAGCTTAGCGATTGAGATTAATGGCGGCATTACCACTGTTGCAGAGATTGAAACCCATTTGCAACATGTTGATGGGGTGATGATTGGGCGATCGGCCTACCAAAATCCTTATATTATGGCTGAGGCTATGAGCTTATGGGGAGAGGCTGCTCCGAGCCGGGAAGATATTCTTGAGCGCTTAATGCCTTATTTACAAGAGCAAGTCGCTAAGGGTGAGCCTCTACCCACTATAGCGCGGCATTTCTTAGGGCTATTCCAGGGGTTGCCGGGCGCCCGCAAATGGCGACAAGCCCTCAGCGGTAAGCAGTCTTTGACCATTGCAGAGATAGAAGATGCGGCGGCGCAAACCCTCGCTTTTATTGCCCAACAGGACGCTTATCAAGAAAGTTTAGAGGCGCAGAGTTAGTCTGCTAGTCTTTATAGCCAGAACCTGGTTAATAAATAAAAAGTTTTATAAATAAAAAAAATAGCGGCCCAGTAGTTTACTGAGTCGCTATTTTTTTATGACTAAAATACTAAATAACTCAAATTAAAGGACTGCGAATAAATGTAAGAAACGGGCTCAACGTTTGGAGAAAACAGCTTACGTGCCAGACCCCATAGTAAGGTAAAGCGCCATTGCTACCCCATTATTAAAGATATGCAGCAGTATTGGCAACCATAAAGAGTTTGATTTCACCCGCACATAGCAAAATAGTAGCGCCAAAACAAAGATAGCACTCATCTCAAAGAGTTCATACTGAGTATGGATAGCAGCAAACAATACACTACTGATAATACTAGCGATAATCACACCACGCCGACGGTCGAATTGCTCAGCAATGGCAGACCAGATTAAGCCACGAAAGACCAACTCTTCATAAATAGGCGCTACCACTACGATCACTAGTACCAGCAGCCACTTGGCATTGGTACTAGCAAATAGCGGGTCGACGAAATCTAAGGGCGTCCGATTAAGGAGCTGACTTGCCACTTCATTAACCAAAATAAATAGGGTTAGTAAAGACGCTCCCTGGAGCAGCATACGCCCTGAGATACGGCGAAAGCCTAGATACGCGAACAGTTGCTGTGAATTGCTCACTTTGCGGGCGAGCAGCAGATAGGTGAGCAGCGACAACAGGATAAAGCAGAACAATACCGATAAACTAACGATAGTGCCCTGCTCTCCGCCCTGCGCAAACAACTCGCCAACCGTCAGCTCAGCGGCATCGGGCAATACCATCTTTGCGGCAAGATATAAACCCAAGAGCTGACTGCCAAAAAAACTGGCAATCATAGCAATGACCAGGCCAATGACCCCTAGACGACTGAATAGCGGTGCTGACACGGCTTTAATAGGAGGGACAGTCATTGTTATGGTCTCAAGTTTAAGCGTAATAGGGACTCTTTAGGCGTTGTCAGCGCTATTAATTCGCAGCCGCTAACAGCTGTTTAATGCGCTTGGCGACGGCTTCAGGCTGCTCCAAAGGGAACATATGGCCGCCTGGATAGACTTCATAATCGATACCCAAACGCTTATTAATCTTTTGTGGGAACTTACGCTTAATAAAAATGCCTTCTTCGGCAATAATTAGCTTAACCGGCACTTTAGGCGGCTTGTTGGGGGTGAGCCAATACCATGAAGGGTTGGTACGGAAAATAGCCACTTCGTCCGCTTTAGGAATGGTCAAGGTCACAGTACCATCGTCACAATCTGTTAAACCATGATCGATATAGCCCTGAAAGCAACGCTCTTCGAAATGTTTAAACATACCTTTATCGCGCAGCTGCTCATACGCCTCTTCGCGCGTATCCCAAGTATCACGGCGACGCTTAGACATATTCGCAGGCGACATTTTATCCATCAGCCGATGGTTCATTTTAGGCAATTTATCCCCTAATTTCGCCATATGCCAGATAAAGCTGACTTTTCCATAAATCCACGGCGGATCCATCAGCAATACGCGAGTGAACAGCTCGGGACGACGGTAAGTAGCCTGCAGCGTACACAATGCCCCTAATGAATGTCCTAGCCCAATAACTTGGCTAACCCCATGCTTCTTGCAAGCCTGTCTGACACTATTGATGACTTGCTCGGTTAGCGCCTGCCAATGGTTGTCCACCGGATAGTCAGGATTGGGACCTAATAGCGGCACATATTCAATCGTATAGGTATCTTCTAAGACCGCAAATAGCGGCGCATAAACCGCACTCGGTATCCCATTCGCGTGGGCGAAATGAATCACAGGTTTATTGGTCAATTTGGAGGCAGCAGGTAATTGTATAGCGGCATTGCGCGCAGTAGCACGTTTTTTAAGAGGATTAAGCATCTTTTCATCCATGAAGTAACAAGTGAAGGTGAAGCAAGCAAGCAAAGTCATGACCTAATAAAAAGATGACGCCATCTAGCATCATCTTTTCGGGTAGTAATACTAAGTTATATAAAAATTTAATACCTTAGTAAGCCTATTTATTAAGCTATTGCATTAGGACTAGCCTTGAATAAGACTGGCATTTATTAGCATAAGAACATGTATTAGCAAGGCAACACACTCTTATCAAGGCAACTTGCTCTTATCAAAGATAAACCACTAACAAGGATAATAAATAGTCTTAGAATTAATGATATAAATCATAGTGCTAACATCGGTATAGACCAAGCTTATCTTTATAAGATAGTACACTAACGGCGGTAAGAAAAGCCGAGGTAGTCAACGTTTTTTAGTTGACAACGGCAGCCGTCAGCGTACCCGCTACAGCCAGTCTCTAATGACTAAATTAACGCAGCTCAGCTGTATTCTGCTCATTGGGCAAAATATCTAGTTTGATGTTAGAGCCTAAGCCTGCACCCATTTTAATAGCAAAGCGGTCAAACAAGCGCTCAAACGGATCGACTGGAGAATAGTTCACGACATTGTCCAGTTTTAGCGTTTTTTCTAAAGAATAAATGCTGCCGGTTTTGTCCGCTAAGCCCAATTGAATCGATTGCTCGCCCGTCCAGAATAGACCTGTAAACAGTTTATTTTGCTCAGGATTCTTTAAACGATCGCCACGACCTTCAGTCACAGCATTGATAAAGTGTTTATGCGTATTGGCTAGGACGTTTTTAACATGTTTTTCTTCATAGTCCGTCAACGGTCTAGTTAGACTTAAGATGTCTTTATACTCGCCTGCCGTAATCGTTCTATCTTCTACGCCCACTTTGTCCATGAGCCCTTCGATATTATAGCTCGGCATAATCACCCCAATAGAGCCTACTAAGCTTGAAGGGTTGACGTAGATTTCATCCGCTGCTGAAGCGATATAATAGGCGCCAGAAGCTCCGATATCACCGATCACAGCATACAGTTTCTTATCCGGATGCTCTTTACGCAGCTCCATCATCCGCAGCCAAATTTGATCCGACTGGACTGGTGAGCCGCCCGGTGAGTTGATATTTAACGCCACCGCTTTAGCATTTTTATTTTCAAAAGCCTTAGTCAGCGCTTTGTTAATACTATAAGCATTGGCTTTATCATCATTGCTAATCACCCCTTGCAAATCTACCACGGCCAAATGCGGCTTGCTGGTATCCATCCCTTCCATACCGCTAGGGGCCTTACTGCCACTACAACCGCGCCCTAAAGTTAAAAATAGCAACAGAATATAGCCAAACGTTAATAGCTTAAAAAAGATGCTCCAACGACGGGCACGGCGCTGCTCTTCTACACCGGCAAGGAGGGTTTTTTCTAACAATAGCCACTCACGACCACTGGGTTGCGCAGGGGCTACAGCACTAGGTCGTTCAGTGGGACGTTCGGGGGGTTGGGGACTTTGATTATCAGGTTGTTTGTTTGGATCGGGTGGCCAATTGGGCATTAGAACTTCCTACGACAAGACTTAAAAAAAGGTTTGCTAAGTATGGTGCTATTTTCAGCTGGGTTCAATAGGGATTTGGGGACACATTCGTTAAAGGGCACGGTTGTATTATAGCGCTGGCAGTTTGCTACAGTTGATTCGATTTAAAAACGATGCAGTGCGACTGGGAGAAATTTTTTGCAGCCTTTGAAAGCTCTTGGCATACAACCAGCCATAAAAATTTTTACCAGTTGCACGGCCTATTATGACTCGAATTTATTTAAACTTGC